>JAEEGG010011252.1_pt1 | contig 19582 bp, 13 predicted proteins | sample 9134161 | NCBI WGS metagenome assembly JAEEGG01 (sample SAMN16246543, study PRJNA631951) | gut metagenome | biome: gut microbiome; feature: rumen; material: CR-attached | host: Bos | place: Iran: Karaj | collected 2018-10 | reverse complement strand
CAGCGTCCAAAGCCTGCTGCAATTCAGCGCAACCTTCGCCAGTGACAGCCGATGTGATGACCACTTTCTGGCGGTGCTTCTTGAATTCCTTGATGGCGTTTTCGATGCCGAGGTCGCTCTTGTTGAGCGCTACGACAAAGTTCTTTTCGGCAAGCTTCGGGTGGAATGCCTTGAGCTCTTCCTTCAAGACCTTGAACTGCTCGTAGGCGTTTTCGGCAAAACCGTCAATCACAAAGAGCAACGTGTGCGTACGTTCGATGTGCTTGAGGAACTGGTGGCCAAGGCCCTTGCCTTCGCTTGCGCCTTCCAAAAGACCCGGAATATCGGCAACCACAAAGCTGTGGCCGTTCACCTGGACGATACCGAGCACCGGTTCAAGCGTCGTAAACGGATAGTCGCCAACCTTCGGACGACCGCTAGAAATCTTGTTCACGAGGCTAGACTTGCCTGCGTTCGGGAAGCCCACGAGACCTACGTCTGCCATGAGCTTGAGTTCGAGGAACAGCTGGCGGACTTCGCCCTTTTCACCCGGAGTGCACTTGCGCGGAGCCTGCACCTTCGGAGTTGCGAAATGCTGGTTGCCCATGCCGCCCTTGCCGCCGCGAGCCGCAATCCACTTCTGGCCCGGTTCGGTCAAGTCCGTGAGGATGTGGCCCTGTTCGTCCTTGACGATTGTGCCGCGCGGAACGCTAATGATCAAATCTTCGGCAGATGCGCCGGAGCAGCGCTTTGCGCCACCGGGCTGACCGCTCTTTGCCTTGTAAATGTGCGTGTTGCCCATGTCAAGGAGCGTGGTGTACTGCTCGTTCACCTGCAAAATCACGTGACCGCCACGACCGCCATCACCGCCATCGGGACCGCCGAGGGGTACAAACTTTTCACGATGGAAACTGCAGATGCCGTCACCGCCTCTGCCGGAGCGAACTTCAATATTTTTTTCGTCTAAGAACATAGCCCAAATTTAGAAATTTTTGCGATTTGGAGAAGAGGGGAGGCATGTCATTCCCCACTTGATGAGGAATCTCTTTTTTGGGCACCTCGGGCTGGCTTTCTCTTTGTTTCAAAACCGCCTGATGAGCGACCCCTTGTTTTTTGAAATTGGTCAAATTTATATTACAGTCAATCCCAATTTGTTTTTTTCAGTAATTGAGGCGTAATTATGGATAACGAGGCTTAGTTTTTCCCGGTTCTTTTTACATTTGAGTATGCTATGTTAAAAGTGAAAAAGGGTATTTTGTTCTGTTTGTCGATTGCGACCGCAGGCTTCTTCGCTGCCTGTGGCGATGATCCTAGTTCGTCAAATAGCGCTACCCCTGCGCAAGAAAACATTTTGCCCGAAGACTCTGAAAAAGTAGAGGTTTCTTCTAGTAGTGTTAAAGTGGTTCCTGCTTCTAGTGCAGAAATTTCCGTGAGTAAACCTACAATTCCTTTATATACTGTTGAAAAAGGAACCATGGTAGATGAACGTGATTGCCGAACCTATAAGACGATTACCATCGGTACGCAAACCTGGATGGCTGAAAACCTGAAATTTGAATATAAGGTCGATGGGAAAACATACGGCAACTCTTGTAACCCAGATAGTTGCGAAACTTTCGGTCGCCATTACACTTGGGCTGCGGCAATGGATAGTGCTGTAGTGTTTACTAACGATAGTGAAAATTGTGGCTATGGTGTAATCTGTTCGCCCACTTATCCTGTTCCCGGCATTTGTCCTGAGGGTTGGCATATACCAGATTCTACTGAATGGGTCGAGTTTTATAAGATTCTGAACGAAGACCCTCATGCGATGCAGGCTGAAGACTTTATAAGAAGTAAAAGCGCGATTAGAAAGGGTTTGGTGGCGACCAATGCAAGTGGCTTTTCCGCACTTTATGAAACACTTTCTTTAGTTTCAGGGCACAGTGTGAGTGGAGCCTTTTTCTGGAGTTCTACAGAATATGCTAAAAGCAGTGCATACTTTTGGCATGTGTCAGAATCGGAGGCTCGTCTTGATAACAATAAACTCTATGACAAAAAAACTGGAATGGCTGTACGCTGCATAAAGGACTTTGGTACTGTGGTGACTCCTTCTAGTAGCTGCGCTGAAGAACCTCCTGTATCGAATGTCGAAAATCCTGTGGATACTCCTGTAGTGAAACCTCCTGTAGAAAATCTCCTAGTAGATAATCGTGACAGTCAGACCTACAAGACGGTTACTATTGGTTCACAGACTTGGATGGCGGAGAATTTGAGGTTTGATTATGAGCAGACAGCCTCCTTTTATGACTACGAATATTATCGTATGGTGCGTTGGGATGAAACGAAGGAATACTATTATACTTGGGCTGCAGCAATGGATAGTGCGGGTGTGTATTCGAAAGATGGTGTGGGATGTGGAGTCGATGTAATTTGTAATCCTTCTTATCCTGTTCGAGGAATTTGTCCCGAGGGATGGCATTTGCCGGATACGACAGAATGGAGTACCTTGTATAAGTCTGTAGGGCAAAGACCTCAAGTAATGACATATGCTAATGGGTTCTCCGCTATTTTTGCAGGCTACATCGACCTGCATGGAGTCACCGGTCTTGATGGGTTCGCCTATTTTTGGAGTTCCGTAGGGACCGGTCTTTATCGTGATGCCTATTTCTGGTACATAAATGGAAAAAACTCAGCTTCAATCAGGCATGGCAACTACGCTTATGATAATAAGAGCTTCGGAATGTCTGTTCGTTGCCTAAAGGACTAGATTTCCTTTTACAACTCTTCAACGATTCGCCAGCCTACCTCGGGCTGGCTTTCTCTTTTGCCTCAAAACCGCACGACAGACGACCCCTTGTTTTTGAAATTGGTCAAATCTATATTACAGCCAATCCCAATTTGTTTTTTTCAGCAACTGAGGCGTAATTATGGATGACGAGGCTTAGTTTTTCCATCTAATATTTCACCTCCAAAAACAAAAAACGCCAAAACTCATGGAGCTTTGGCGCTTTTTGAAATTTAACTGGTGACGAACGCGGATTAAACCAATCCGATTGTTTCGTCGAGGCCGAGCGCGATATTCATGTTCTGAATAGCGGCGCCGCTAGCACCCTTGCCGAGGTTGTCGATGATCGTCGTGACCTGCATGATGTTTTCGTTGCCGAAAACCTGGATGCGAGCGTTGTTCGTGTCGTTGCAGACTGTCGGGTCCAAGCGTCCGTTGAACAGCACCGGAGCGGCTTCGTACGGCAAGACCTTCACGAACTTCGAGCCTTCGTAATGCTTGGCGAGGATTTCGGTCAAGTCCTGCGGACCGACCTTCTTCGTGAGCATGTTCGGGAAGATGGCGACCGTCACGGCCATACCCTTATAGTAGGGGCCAAGCACCGGGTTGAAGAACGGGACGTTTTCGAGTCCGCAGTACTTCTTCATTTCGGGGAGGTGCTTGTGGGCGAGCGCAAGCGCGTACGGGGCGGGAGCCGTGATGGCCTTTGATTCACCAGCCTTGTGGCTGAGGGCGTCTTCGGCTTCGTATTCTGCGATGAGCTTCTTGCCGCCGCCGGAGTAACCGGTGATGCTGTAGGCGGCGAGGTTAGCGCTCTTCGGGAGGATTCCCGATGCAACGAGCGGATGAACGCCGAGGATAAATCCGGAGGCGTGGCAACCGGGGTTTGCAATGCGCTTGCTCTTGGAAATCGCTTCGCGTTGTTCGGCCGAAAGTTCCGGCATACCATATGTCCAAGCCGGGTTCACGCGATGAGCCGTGGAGGCGTCGATGATGCGCGTGTTCGGATTCGTGCAGAGGGCGGCACTTTCCATGGACGCTGCGTCCGGGAGGCAAAGGAACGTCACGTCAGATTCATTGATCATCTTCTGGCGTTCGTTCACGTCCTTGCGGAGTTCTGGATTGATCTTGAGAATTTCCAGGTCGTTACGCTTGGCAAGTCTCTCGAAAATTTGCAGGCCAGTGGTACCTGCTTCGCCATCTACGAATATCTTGAACATTTTTAGGTATCGGGGTTAGAGTTTGATTACTTGTTAGCGCCGCAGCACTTCTTGTACTTCTTGCCAGAACCGCACGGGCACGGGTCGTTACGGCCGACAACCGGACCTTCGTGGCGGACAGTTTCCTGCTTCACGGCACGACCATCGTAGAAGTACCATGCACCGCCGACCTTGTGGAATTCACCAAGTTCGTGGTGGTTGCGGGTGATGTTGCCCTGCTTGAAACGAGCGACAAATTCGACCCAGCCGATGTTCTTGTCTTCTTCGGTCTTGGTCTGCTTGATTTCGATGCCGAGCCATTCGGAATCGCGGCTCCAAGCTTCTACGCTCGGTTCGTCAAAGTCGTCACGCTGGGTGGCTTCGAGGGAATCCTTGAGCCATGCAATTTCGTGCTTGGCGTAAGCGGTGTAGCGGGAGCGCATGAGGGCTTCCGGGGACGGGGCGAGAGTGGTCTTCTTAATAATCGGTTCGCAGCAGTCGCAGTAGGCCTTGCCAGAACCGCACGGGCATAAATCGTTAGCCATAATGAAATCCTTATAAAAAACTGGGCTAAAAATACAAAAAAATGGGTCGCCTGTGGAGTCTATCGCGCTTTTTTTACAAGCACAAAGTCTAGAAAAAAGAGACCCCGGCACGGAGGCCGGGGTGACATCTAAAATGTTGACGGGCATGACCGCAAAAATAGCTGCGGGCGTTCTCTCTTCAAAATTACAGGCACTTCTTCATGAGCCAGAATTCTTCCTTGCCTTCGCGGCCCGGAATGCTATTCGTGGGCTTGATGCGTTCGACGATGTCGAACACGCCGTCCAGGCGAGCCATGAGTTCGCCTTCGCTCATGCAGTGCGGAGGGCCCTGCATGGTCTTGCCGTTCATGAGCGGGTACATGAGGCAGATGAACACGCCGTCGTCCTTCATCATCTTGTAGCAGACTTCGAAGAATTCGTCGCGGCGGCCCGGGTGGATTGCCGAGAATGCACCGTAATCATAGATGATGTCGAACTGTTGGCCACCGCGCTTGGCATCCTTCGGAGAAAGGGTGAACAAGTCGAGGTCGAGGGAGCGCAGGTTCTTGTGCTTGCGGCTCAAGTGGTCCAGTTCATCGACTGCAGTCGGAGCAAAGTCGACTGCCAAAACTTCGTGTCCACGCAAAGCCCATGCCTCGGCATCGTAGCCGAACCCGGCGCCGGGAATCAGCACAGAGCCGGTTGCGGGGCAGGAGGGGTGCTTGAAAAATTCAAGCAGGGCCGGAGTAGCCTTCTTGAAATTCCAGTAGTCCTTGCCTTCGGCATAGAGATTGTCCCAGAATTCCGGGAGGTTTTGCGTTAACATTCTTTACCTTCCTTTTTGTACGCTAATTGTCCACACGCTGCAAGGATGTCCCTGCCGCGCGGATTACGGATCGTTATTTGAATTTCAGCAGCTCGCACAGCGGCGAGGAAATCTTCCACCTCTTCGGGGGTGGGGGCGTGGAGCGTCGGGTCATCGCCGTCGTTTAGCACGATGGCGTTCACCTTCACGCGGCGCGGGGCGCAAATGCGGATGAGCTCTTTTGCGGCCTTGGGCGTGCAGGTGATGTTCTGGATGAGCACGAACTCGAACGTCACATAATTATCGGTGCGGCGGATGTATTCGTCAACCGCCTCCAAAAGTTTTTCGATGGGCCAGGTCTTGTTCACCGGCATCACGGACGAACGGTATTCGTTGTTCGTGCTGTTGAGGCTCACGGCGAGGCAGCAGGGCGTGTTGCGGTCCACGAGCTCCTTGATCTTCGGGACAACACCCGAAGTGCTCACGGTCATGCGCTTTGCGCCCATGTTGAAAAGTTTCTGGTTATGGAGCGTGCAGCAGACGCGGTGGACGTTCTCGAGGTTGTTGAGCGGTTCGCCCATGCCCATGAAGATAATGTTCGTCACCTGGGCCGTGCCGCCTTCTTCGTTCATGAAGCCGTTGTCCTTCAGGTACCAGTTGACGTTGATGATTTCTTCGAGAATTTCGCCTGCTTCGAGGTTACGCGTGAATCCCATCTTGGCGGTACGGCAGAATGCGCAGTTCATGGCGCAGCCGACCTGGGTCGAGACGCAAACGGAATAGCGACCGTTTGCGGGGATCATCACGGTTTCGATATGGTGACCGTCTTCGGTCTCAAAAAGCCACTTGACCGTTCCATCGACAGAAACAGAACGCTGAGCCTCCTTGAGGCCGCAAAGCGTGAACTGTTTTGCCATTTTTTCGCGGAGAGCAGGGGAGATGTTCACCATCTCGTCGTAAGAACGCACCTGCTGGCAGAATAGCCATTTTTGAATCTGGTCGGCGCGGTAGGGCTTTTCGTCAACATCCCGAAGCCAAGCTTTGAGCTCGTCGGTTGTCAAAGTTTTTATATTGCGCTGCCATTCCATAGCTCTAAAAGATAGAAAATTTTAAGCTTTTTGTTAAGGGCTATGGCTTGTCTAACCCCCTTGCCCTGCGGATGTATTCAAGGCTTGGGGTGCGTGTATCGGCGGCGTTCCGTGCGGAATAATCCTCTGTATTGTCGTCCTGTCTTGCCTGTCTTTGCCGGAACAGGTGTTGGTAAATGCGGTCTAGCTCTACGACGAGTGTACTCATGTTGGTCTTGAGAGCTAGCGATAGTTGTGAAAGGGTGACGATAGAGGGAAGCTTCATTCCGCATTCCATTTGCGAAATGAATTGCCTGGAAATCCCTGATTCGAGTGATAGCGAATGCTGTGTGTGGCGGCGTTTTTGCCGGATGGAGATTAGGAGAAGTCTTACGGCTTCGTGGAGAAGGAGGGGCTCGTAATGCATGGGACCAAATTTTATGAAAAACTCGAAAAAGTTAGTGCATCCTATAGTTTGCAAAATGGTGTAAAAACTTTGATATCCTTTTTGTTTTCTTAAAAAAAGATGACAAATGGTGTCGGGTCTTTACGTCTGTATACAGAAACATTTCGTTCTTTTGTCTTTATTCTGAAAAAGATTGATTATTTTTTGGACAGGAGTTGAAATTAATCGCGCGTTGCGCAAAGGGGTCAGGAATGATTGACGTAAAAGGAAAATGGTGCTTGGTGACTGGCGGATGCCGTGGTGTCGGACGCCTCATCGCTATCGAAATGGCGAAACTCGGGGCTAATCTCATCTTGCAGGGCCGTGACAAGAGCCATGCCGAAAAGGTGATTAACGAACTTGCTCCGTATGGCGTGCAGGTGAAGGCCGTGGGCTGCAATCTCGAGAACGAGGCCGAAATTGAGGCCGCTCTCGCTGAAATCGATTCCTTTGGAGTCCAGGTGGACCTTGTGTTTAACAACGCGGGCCTCATGAGCCATTATTTTTCTGATTTTACGACCAATACGATGGATGACTTCCGCCAGGCGATGGCTGTAAACTTTTTTGCCCCGATAAAGATTGCCTACCACTTTTTGCCGGACATGATCCAGCGCGGTTTTGGCCGTATGCAGCTTACGACGAGCGGTATCGCTAACGAACCGGAACTTGCCGCTTACGCTTGCGCTAAGGCTGCCCTTACCAAGTTTGTGAAGGACTTCGCCTGTAAGTTGAATGGCACTGATGTGATGATGAACGTGATGGATCCGGGTTGGCTCCGTACGGACCTTGGCGGTCCGAATGCCCCGAATGCTCCGGAAACGGTTGTCCCGGGTGCTCTCGTGAGCGTGCTCCTCGACGACAAGAAGAGTGGCCGCTGGTTCAGTGCCCAGGACTATGTGGGTATGAGTATCGCCGACGCTGTCGAAGCGGGTAGCAAGGTCTTCGCCTAGAAACACGCTTTAAGTGCAAAAAATCACACTTTCTACCAAAATATATTACGAAAATATGTCAAAATTCTTGCAATTTTGAAAATATTAAATTATTTTATTGAGTAGAAATTATCTTTATTTATAGGGGAAGGTGTGATGGGTTCGTTATGGAATCGGAATTTTGTCCGGTTCCTTTTAACGGAGGCGTGTGGCTATGTCGGTACGAGATGTTTATAAATTTCCTGAGGGGATGCGGAAGGAATTGGAAAGTTCCGAGGTTCCGCTTGCGGTCTATCAATTAGTTGGTGGGCATATTCAGACTATTCTTGTTTCTGAAGGACTTATCCGCTGGCTCTCGCCTAATGCGACCCGTGAAGACTTGTTGAAGTTCCTCGATACGGACATGTATCGGGATGTTCATCGTGAAGATATTGTTTTTGTCGCAACCAAGGCTAAGGAATTTGCAAAATCCAATGACGGACGCTACGAGGTTGTCTATCGTCAAAAGCTGTATGGCAAGGATGAATACTGTACGGTGCATGCCCAGGGTTACCATCATTTTTTGGAAGACGGAACCGAATATACGGTTGTCGTTTATGACGATGTCACCAAGGCCTTTAAAGAATGTAAGGATTGTCGCCAGGAATTTGATACAAGCCTTATCGAATTTTTAAACAATGACAGCGTAGAACCGTTTGTTATTGCTGATGCCAAAACACATGAAATTTATATGCTCAGTGCTTCTGTGGAAAAAATATGGAAGCCTGTAAGACCTTTTAATTCGGGGATTACATTTGAAGATTACTTCTTTGAACCGGATGAGCCTCAGCTGATTACGCTTGACGAAGTTCTTGAGAAAGGCGAAGTGATTGTGCCTAATTCGCGCACGGGTGGCGACCTGATTTTAAAGGCAAGCCTCATCAAATGGCATGGCAAGGATGCTATTTTCCACAGGATAAGTGAGAGGACTGACCGCTATTTTGACCCGTTGACCGCGCTTCCGAATATGGAATATGCCCGCATGCGCGGCGAGGACTTTGCCGATGATATCAGGATTGCAGGCGGAATTCCCTGTGTCATTTATTTTGATATTGTCGGGATGAAACTTTACAACAATGCGAATGGTTACGACAAGGGTAATGAGTTCCTGCTCAATTTTGCGGCTTTCCTAAAAAAACAGTTCCCAAACAACCTCATTTGCAGACAGTCCAATGACCATTTTACAATCATAGCCGACAACCGCAACGTAGAAGAAAAGCTGAACGAAGTCCGCAAGTATGTCAAGAGTGTCATTTCGAAAATCTCGATGGACGTCAATATCGGCCTTTGTAAAATTGATGAATTTGAGGACATGCTCAATGCGAGTGAAAAAGCGAAAATTGCATGCAAGGTCCAGAAGCTGTCGAGCGATAACTTTATTCGTTATTACGATGATGACTTGCGCAAGGCGCTCGTCTTGCAAAATTACGTTGTAAACCATATCGATGAGGCTGTTGAAAAAGGTTACATCAAGGTTTATTATCAGCCTGTTGTCCGCACGATTACGGAAACGTTCTGCGGCATGGAAGCGCTTGCCCGCTGGATTGACCCTCAGTATGGGTTCCTGAATCCGGCCGTCTTTATCGGGGCGCTTGAGGAATCGCGCCAAATCCACAAGCTCGATAGCCATGTCATCAACATAGTCTGTAAAGAAATGCGTGAGGAGATGGATGACGGAAACCCCGTGGTCCCGGTCTCTTTCAACTTGTCGCGTCTGGACTTTATCGGCTGTGATATTTTTGAAGTTGTCGAACGTGCGCTAGACAAGTACAAGATTGATCGCGATTACATTCGCGTTGAAATTACGGAAAGCATTATGGCTTCGGATTCGTATGTCCGAAACGAAATTCAAAGATTCCGTTTGGCCGGTTACGAAGTCTGGATGGACGATTTTGGTAGCGGCTATTCTTCGCTCAATACGCTTAAGGACTATAAGTTCGATGAACTCAAGATTGACATGGTGTTCCTCTCGAATTTCAACGAGGCCTCGCGCACCATTATTCGTTCGACGGTCCGTATGGCGAAAAACCTTGGGCTTAAGACTCTTGCCGAAGGTGTCGAGACCAAGGAGCAAATGGAGTTCTTGAAGGGCATTGGTTGCGAAAAGGTCCAGGGCTATTATTACGGAAAACCCATGCCTTTAAAAGAGACGCTTAGACACATGGCGGCTATGGGGATGCATATTGAAGACTCGAAATCGCGTCTCGTCTATTCTAGGCTCGGTAGCCTAGATTATTTGGTGGATACGCCTAAAGCGGTCATGTCGTTTGAAAATGGTATGTTCAAGTTCCTGTTTGTAAATAAGCAGTACGAAGAACAGCTCCAAAGCCTTGGCTTTAGCGGTTTCAAGGACGCCGAGGATGCTAGCAACGACCCGAAAAACCCGGCTTACAACAAACTCCGTGAAATACAGCAGGCGGCATACAGGGCGCCTCAGCAGGTGACTTACGCCACTCACGGAACCTACGTTTTTTTGACGGGTCGGTTGATTGCCGATATCAATGGCGCCCGTATTTACGACATGTCGTTACGCAATACTCATGTGAGCGCTGAAGACAGTTCGTCTGGTTCTCAAAATGTCGTAAAGTTCCCAGTAGATGCAAAGACTATTTTGCTTGCGACGGTCAATTTGCCGAACAGGTCCATTCTTGAAGGTATTTTAAGGTCGGATTACAATCTGTTGTTTGCCGAAGATGGTGAACAGGTCTTGAATATTTTGCTGGAATATGGTAATAAGATTTCGATAGCGTTAATCGATGCGGCCCTCCCTAAAATTGATGGCTTTAAGATCATCCAGAAGTTCAGAGGGGAAAAGCGTGAATTCCAGATTCCTTTTGTCGTGATGTCGGATAACATGGAACTTGCGAAGGAAGGCGTCCGTTTAGGGGCTTATCAGTTTATCTTGACGCCTATCAGCAACAAGGAACAAGTCAAGTCCAAAATTGACGGAGCCATCAAGAATACGGAGTTGCTCCACCAGCTTGCTCTAAACTATATGGAATACGTTCCTGGTGGCGTGATTCTTCTGGAGGCTATGACCGGTGACATTCTTTACGTGAATGGCCGTGCGCTTGAAATTTTTGACTGCGACAGTGTTGATGATTTCCGCTGTCTGGCGGGTAATAAGCTTGAAGGTGCCGTGCTTCCTGAAGATTACGCCTCTGTTGATGATACCCTTGAAACGCTGCTCCGCAGCGGAAGCGCTCTGCCGTCGCAGACCACATACCGCGTTAAGACAAAGAAGGGTGTTGTCAAGCGAATTTACCACGTAGGACGTTTCTTTAGGGATACGCCGTATGGACGAATTTTGTCTGTATTCGTCTCTGAAGATGATATGGCTTTGAAGAACTACTTTGGTCGCAAAAATGCGTTTAAGTTGTTTATGGCTTCGGGTGAGGCGACGCGAACCAAGTCGTATGAACCGGGATATAAGGCGTTCTTGTTCTGGAACCTTACGAAAAATTCTCCGGTTATCAGAATGGAAGGCATTAGCTATATTCCAGAAGAAATGAATGGCAAGTACACTTACGATGCTCATTACAACTACCTGTCGAGTCTGATGTCGAAAGATAGCGTGAATGTCCAGAAAACGGCTAATTACACTCGTGAAAAGCTGATTCTGGCTTATGTAAATAAGCGTCCGGTTCCTCCGCTGAACTTAAATTACAACTTCAAGAACGGCTGGTTCTCTATCAAGTCAACATTTGATATGATGGCCGATCCTGATTCTGGTGATATCATTCTAAAATTACAGAACGAAAATGATACGGATGTTGAAGCCTACAAGGAATTGACGGACGCCGTTGTCTTGAACCTGTATGATCAGATTATCTACATTGATGGAAATACAGATAAAATGCTCACGCTTTCAAGCGTAGATGGCAAGCCCATGTATGTCCAACGGTTGATTTCGGATTCTATGGATGTGCTTTGCAGGCTGTTCCAGATTCCGCTTTGTTCCTCGGAAAAATTCTTGGAAAAAGCGAGACTCAATAGCGCAACCGGTGAAACGTATGGACGAAAACTGATTTCTGAAAATGGAGAAGTTAAGTTTATTCGTGCAAGAGCGCTTTTTAATGGCTCTCAAAAGTACATTATTACTGTTTCGGACGTGACTAACATGGAGTATTAAATTAGGGTTGATTTTAATGCAAAAAGTCTCCAGGATTTCCTGGAGACTTTTTTATGGCTTGCTGTTATGAACCTGCTGAGAGGTTGCACCAAGCTATTACTTGTTGTTCGCGCGGATGAGGTTGAGGGCGGAGCCTGCCTTGAACCATGCCCACTGCTGTTCGTTGTAGGTGTGGCTTAAGGCGATGTTATCGACGGAGCCATCCTTGTGGTGGGCGACGAGCGTGAACTCGGAGCCCGGAGCGAACTTGGTGAGGCCAACGATGTCGAACACGTCCTGTTCCTGGATCTTGTCGTAGTCGGCGGCATTCTTGAAGGTGAGGGCGAGCATGCCTTGCTTCTTGAGGTTCGTTTCGTGGATGCGGGCGAAACTCTTCACGATCACGGCCTTTACGCCGAGGAAGCGCGGTTCCATGGCGGCGTGTTCGCGGCTGGAGCCTTCACCGTAGTTTTCGTCACCAATCACGATGGAGCCCGTGCCCTTGGCCTTGTAAATCTTCGCAAGTTCCGGAACTTCCTTGTAGCTACCGCACTGGCAGAGAACCTTGTTTGTTTCGCCGTTGAAGGCGTTCACGGCGCCGATGAGCATGTTGTTCGAAATGTTTTCGAGGTGGCCGCGGTAGTTGAGCCACGGACCGGCCATGGAGATGTGGTCGGTGGTGCACTTGCCCTTCGCCTTGATGAGGAGCGGGGCGCCCACGATGTCCTTGCCGTCCCAAGCGGCGAACGGGGCGAGAGCCTGCAAACGCTTGCTTTCCGGGTTGATGGAAACGGTAATCTTGGAGCCGTCTTCTGCCGGAGCCTGGTAGCCAGCGTCCTTCACGTCGAAGCCCTTCGGCGGGAGTTCGCACTGTTCCGGCGGGTCGAGCTTCACGGCCTTGCCCTCATTGTTCACGAGGGTGTCGGTCATCGGGTTGAAGCGGATGTCGCCAGAGAGGGCGGCAATCACAGCCATGAGCGGGGATGCCACAAAGGCGTGGGTGTTCGGGTTGCCATCGGCGCGCTTCGCGAAGTTGCGGTTAAAGCTGTGGACGATCGTGTTGAGTTCCTTCTTGTCAGCACCGGCGCGGTCCCAGCGGCCAATGCAAGGACCGCAAGCGTTTGTCATGATCGTTGCACCGAATTGCTTGAACAAATCGATAAGACCATCGCGTTCAGCAGTGTAGCGAACTTGTTCAGAACCCGGGTTGATGAGAAGCGGGCACTTCGGGGTAAGACCCTTGGCGAGAGCCTGCTTGATCATGTTAGCGGCCATGTAGAGGTCTTCGTAGCTGGAGTTCGTGCAAGAACCGATGAGGGCGGCGCTTACGACCGGCGTAGATTCCGGCTTCGTTTCGGTAGCCTTGAGGGATTCTGCCATGTCGGTCACGGCGAATGCACGGTCCGGGCTGAACGGGCCGTTGTAATGCGGGATGAGCGTGTTGAGGTCGATTTCCACAACGCGGTCAAAGTACTTTTCCGGTTCGGCTTCAACTTCCGGGTCTGCCTTGAGGTCGGCGGCAATCTTGTCGGCTGCGTCAGCGACGTCGGCACGGCCGGTAGCGCGGAGGTAGCGGCTCATGGAATCGTCGTAGCTGAAGGTGGAGCAGGTAGCGCCCACTTCGGCACCCATGTTGGCAATTGTTGCCTTGCCAGTAGCGGAGAGGCTGCGTGCGCCTTCGCCGAAGTATTCGATAATGGCGTTCGTGCCACCCTTAACGGTGAGGATGCCTGCGAGCTTGAGGATGATGTCCTTAGCCGTTGCAAAGCCCTGGAGCTTGCCGGTGAGCTTCACACCGATCATCTTCGGGTACTTGAGTTCCCACGGGAGACCGACCATGGCGTCCACGGCGTCTGCACCGCCCACGCCAATCGCGAGCATGCCGAGACCGCCTGCGTTCACTGTGTGGGAGTCGGTACCGATCATCATTCCGCCCGGGAAGGCGTAGTTTTCGAGCACCACCTGGTGGATGATGCCTGCACCCGGGAGCCAGCAGTCAATGCCGTACTTGGCGGAGACGGACTGCAAGAAGTCGTACACTTCCTTGCTTTCTTCCTTGGCGCGCGGGAGGTCCTTTTCGACACCTTCGCGAGCGATAATCAAGTGGTCGCAGTGCACGGAACTCGGCACAGCCACGCGGGACTTGCCTGCAGTCGTGAACTGGAGGAGGGCCATCTGGGCGGTTGCGTCTTGCATGGCAACGCGGTCCGGGTGGAATTCGGCAAAATCAGCGCCGCGCTTGTAAGTTCTGTTTTCTGCGCCATCGATCAGGTGGCTGTAGAGAATCTTCTCGGCGAGGGTGAGCGGGCGGCCAAGCTGCTTGCGGGCAACAGCGACGCGTGCAGGAATGCGAGCGTATGTGGCCTGGATCATGTCGAAATTAAAAAGCATAGTTACCTCATGAATTTTACGAGGGAAAAGATAGAAATTTTAAAGGCGTGGAAAAGGGAGAAATTAAGCGTATTTGGGGATATGTTAACGCGAGTTCTACGCGGCCTCTAGAAAGTGTAAAGGCTGGGCTTGCAAATGTAATATGCGAACAAGAAATGTCATGGCTAAAGTTCATATAATATTTCGATGTGTTTTTCTCGACCATTTCTTATGAATGTGATATTCCAAATATCTCTTGGTTTTGAACTTCGCATAACATCATAGTAGTCTTTAGTTGTGTAAATCCTTTTGCCGTTTATGTTTGTGATTATGTCGCCATGAGATAAATTAGCGAAGAATGCGGTTGTATTTTTATAAACGATATTAATTAATGCTCCTGTGTTTTGTTGGTAAATTTCACGATCGTGTTGAGATAATTCTGAAACAGCAATTCCAGGTGTGTAAGCTTTTCTATTTTTATAAGGAATAGGAATAAATAGATATGCCGAATAATCATATCTTTGAATAGAATAAGAGTAACTGTTATAAGATGTTGTTGTATAATAAAAAAGAGGCCGGTGAAGACCGACCTCTTTTGTGAAATGCTGAAAAAGCGCATTCCAGGATGCTCGCGGAATGTACACGAAAATGCGCGCAGGTTACTTTCCGGCGATTTCCTTCGCTTTGGCTTCGATGGCGGCGATAGCCTTTGTGCGACCTTCGGCGGTGTCTGCGTTTGCAAGCACGATGTTCACGAACACGGAACCTGCGACCACAGCGTACACATGCTTCGAAAGCACCTTGGACTGTTCGCCGTTGCGGATGCCGAAGCCACCGAGAACCTTGGCGCCGTGCTTACCGACTGTGTCGATAAAGTCGAGCGTTGCCTGGTCAATCGTTGTTTCGCTTCCGGTAGTACCAGCGCGGAGTGCGGCGTAGATGTACTTGAAGCCTGCGGAAGCCATCGTTTCGAGGCGTTCCTTGGTCATGCTCGGAGCGGCAACCGGGATGTTTTCAAGGCCGTGCTTCTTGCAAGCTTCGGTGAGGCCTTCGTCGTGGTCGAACGGAAGGTCCGGAATGATGCAAGCAGAAACGCCTGCGTCCTTGCACATCTTGACGAAGTTTTCGACGCCCGGAGTAAAGGCGAGGGAGCCGTAAGTCATGATGTAAATCGGCGTTTCAGGGTGGCGTTCGTGAATCTGCTTCACGATGGCGAGGCCCTGCTTGGTGGAGTAACCCTTGTCGAGAGCGATGGTGGAGGCCGTCTGGATGGCCGGACCGTCTGCGCTCGGGTCGCTGAAGGCGAGCTGGATTTCAAGGATGTTCGCGCCACCCTTCACAAGTGCGTCGGCAATGGCGATAGAAGTTTCAGCGTCAGGAAAACCCGCAATAAGATGAGACATTAAATTCATGGTGATTACCTACTTATTCATAATTTCCGCGTCGTGGATGTCTTCGTTGTTTTCGAGGCGAACAAGTTCGGCCTTGAGGAATTCCTTCCACTTTTCGGGGCGGAACACCGGGCTTGTGATGAAGATGTCCTTGTCACCGCGGCCACTCATGTTGATGACGAGCGCCTTGTCTTTCGGGAGTTCCTTCGCAATCTTCATGGCGGCAGCACCGGCGTGTGCGCTTTCGAGTGCGAACAAAATGCCTTCGTTACGGGCAAAGAACTTGACGGCTTCGAGAGCTTCCTTGTCGAGAATTGCCGTGAATTCCACGCGGCCGGATTCACCGAGTGCGGCGAGCTGCGGGCCAATGCCCATGTAGTCGAGACCTGCCGAAATGGAGCGCGTCGGCATGGATTGACCGTCTTCGTCAATGAGGAAACGGCTCTTGTAACCCTGCACAATGCCTTCGCGGCTGGCGTTACCTGTCATGCGGGCTGCGTTTTCGCCCACGTTCGGGCCAATGCCTCCGGCTTCTGCACCAATCAGGCGCACGTTTGCGTCGTTGATGAACGGCGTGAACACGCCAATGGAGTTGCTACCGCCACCCACGCAAGCGACAACCGCGGCAATATCGATGTTGCGTTCTGTGGCCTGGCGTTTGACTTCTTCACCGATGATGGACTGGAACGTACGCACGATATCCGGGAACGGCGCAGGGCCGAGTGCGGAGCCCAGCACATAGTGCGTGTTCTTGAAATTCGTGGCCCAGTCACGCATGGCTTCGTTCACGGCGTCCTTGAGTGTGCGGCTGCCGCTCGTGACCGGCACAACCTTTGCGCCGTACATTTCCATGGTGGCTACGTTCGGTTGCTGACGGCGGACATCCACTTCGCCCATATACACCACACATTCGAGGCCGAGCTTCGCGCAAGCGGCGGCAGTGGCGAGCCCGTGCTGACCGGCGCCTGTTTCAGCGATGATGCGGGTCTTGCCCATTTTCTTTGCAAGTAGGCACTGGCCGATAGCGTTGTTGATTTTGTGGGCTCCTGTGTTGGCGAGACCTTCCAGCTTGATGTAAATCTGTGCGCCGCCCAACAGTTCCGTTGCGGTCGGGGCAAAGTACAGCGGCGTTTCGCGGCCAATGTAGTCGCGCTGGATGATGCGGAGCTCTTCGAGGAATTCCGGATCGTGGATGTACTTGTTGAATGCCGCTTCGAGGTCGTCGAGCGGGCGGCGGATGATTTCGGCAACGTACTTGCCGCCGAACTTGTCAAAGAAACCGTTGTTAGAAGTTGTAGAGGTCATTGTTGTTCTGTCATCCTGAGCGATGGGCGGAGCCCGAAGTCGAAGGATCTAGTTAAGGGTTAAAGTCTCTATGCCTGCTGAGGCGCTGCGAGTCCAGAAACCAAAAAAATCGGCTTCCGGAGAGTCCCGAAAGCCTTTTACAAACACTTGATGAAATCAGCAAACCGGACTCTATTTCGTAGAGCCCCACCACCAACGGTTGAAACGGATTACTGCGTTCATCTTCATACTACAAATGTAGGAATGGAATTTTATTTTGGCAAGGGAACGGGAAAAATTTTTTCAGATTTCTCTTGCTGTAAAAAAAGGACTTTGGAAAATTTCACTATTTATTTATATTTACATTGACATAATTTAGAGTTCGCTCTTATTCTTGTAGTTGAAAAACGACCAAAACTTTCTAAGCAAGAGAAAAAGGGCAGACACTCACACCCTATGGTGTGGGTCGTTTGCGTTTATTTTGCTTAAGGTTTACTTGGTCGTTACCTCAACTACGATGGCGCGGACGATTCCACGCTTTTTTTTGTGCGGATCGAAAACGCTTTTACGGGATGAAGTGGACTCCATTGTTGAATTTTTAACCAATGGAGAAAAAATGAAAAGTAAACAAGTTAAATGGACTAGCCTTGTCGGGGCATTGACTCTCATGGGAATGTCCCTTCTTTCCGCATGCGGTGATGACAGCAGCTCTTCGCCAGTTGCTCCGCAGGTGAGCGGAAAGGAAAGTAGTTCGAGCAAAATTAAAAGCAGTTCTAGCGAAAAAAGAACGAGCGTTGAATCAATGTTTGAACTTGGAGCTTGTAAAAATTCAAACATTAGCGAGCGTATTTTTGTTTCTGAAGAAGTGGACTATTATACATGTTCTTATGTTGATGGTAAATATACCTGGGCTCCAGAGAAAAAAGCAAAAAGCTCAAGCAGCGTGAAATCGTCCAGTAGCATGGCAAAATCCAGCAGTTCGGTTCAGCGCTCTAGTAGTTCTGCAAAATTATCGAGTAGTTCGGTAAAATCGTCAAGCAGCACTAAAGCTTATACAAATGTTTCTGATGTTTGGACAGGCAAGATGACTAAGCCATCAACAGAATTTATTGATGGAAAGTCATTCATGCTTATCTATACCGCTGAGGAATTGGCGTATTTTGCTGACCAGGTGACGAATAAGGGCGAAGAAAGACTTAATGCCAAGTTGATGCGGCATATCCGCCTTAACCCTGATAATATGGTGGATGAAAAAGGAAATTTGATTTTGCCTCAAAGTTCTTTGAATGAATGGACGCCGATTGGTGGCGGAACGGATAAAATTATGTATAAAGGAACTTTTGACGGAAATGGTTATATTGTTTCTGGCATTTATGTAAATAAGCCTGCTTATGAACGAGCTGGTTTTATTGGAACTCTTGGCGCTACGACTAAAAGCGATAGTGGACATGTAATGTTCCTTGGCATTGAAAATTCCTACATTGTTGGAGACAAATATGTTGGCGGTATTGTTGGCCGAATGAACTATGCTGAGATTCAACAGGTATTCAATCGAAAGTCTTATGTCAAAGGCTCTGATTTTGCTGGTGGTATTGTTGGTTACAAAAACTATGGATGGTTGTATTACGCCTATAATTCTGGAATGATTGTAACTCAATCTAATCGCACAGCTGGAATCGCAGGCTTTAACAATAACTCGGCTTCAACAATTAAGGTTTGTTATAATGTGGGTTTCCTGATCGCTCCGAATAACCAACGGGCTGCAGGAATTTCGAATACTACGAATTCCAATACGTATAATACTTCTGTGAATTCGTTTTATCTAATCCAAGATGACCGTAAGCTGATTGCTAATGGAGCTTTGGAAAAAGAACAATATTTTATGCAAAGTGATGAATTTATTAGTACCATGAATGGCCTTGCTTTTGACAATATTTATGTTGCCGATGATTACGAAGTTAATGATGGTTATCCAGTGTTTAAATGGGAAAAGCTTATTATCAGATAATTGAAATACAAACGGTAAAAAAATAGGCTTCCGGAAAATCCCGGAAGCCCTTATGCTATAGTGTTGAATTTTTTGAGGCAAGGGGTGGTTTTATTTTTTCTTGCCTTCGAGGTATTCCGTAATTTTGGGAACCATGAACGACTTGCGGCTTAACTTTGTGGCAGAGAAGTAAACACCTTCGCTGAAAAGTTCACCGAAAGCGCTTTCGGCAATTTCCTTGGCGGTGGTTTCGTTGCCGCTTGTGGCGTAAACGAGGGTATAAGAACCCGTTTCGATGAACGGCATTTCTTCTGCGGTTTCCGGATCCGGATTCGGGTCGTGACCATCAACCTTGGTGAAGAGAATGTCGCGCTTCTTTTCTTTGGCTATTTCGGGCATCACGGCGGCGAGACGTTTAAAGAAGTCGCTCTTGGTCGAATCGACATACCAGTCGTTGCTTGCGATTCCGATTTTGACGCCTTCAATTTCGTAATCCTTGTAGTCGGAGAGGAAAATTTCCTTGTCCGTCATGCCGTAGTAATCGTGCGACGCGTCGCTCATTTCGCGGGAGAGCTTGGCGACGCTATCGGGGGAAATCTTGAGCTGTTCGATAAGGCTTTTCCATGCAGACGAATCTAAAGCCGAGGATGCGACTTTGGTCAAGTTGCGCGTGTCAGAAAGGATG
>JAEEGG010011250.1_pt1 | contig 19583 bp, 14 predicted proteins | sample 9134161 | NCBI WGS metagenome assembly JAEEGG01 (sample SAMN16246543, study PRJNA631951) | gut metagenome | biome: gut microbiome; feature: rumen; material: CR-attached | host: Bos | place: Iran: Karaj | collected 2018-10 | reverse complement strand
AGTCCGTGACTACAGCGACCGTCGCATCCTGATTTGGGAAGAAGATGATGTCCGCCGTGAAGCCTGCCTTGAAGTCCTTTCGGACTTGCTCGTGGGCGCCTACTTCAAGGCCGTGAAGACCGAAGAAGAAGCTCTGCAGCAGCTCGAAGAAGACGACTGGGATACGTTCGTCGTGGACTTCTACACCGAAGGTGTTTCCGTCAGCGATTTCATCAAGCGCGTGAACAACTATCCGGGTTCTATCCTCGTGGCTATCAACATGGGTCCGCTGACTCTCCCCGAAGAACGCGAACCGGCTAAGGCAGAAAACTTGCGCCGCCTGTTCGACATCGAACGCGCCAGCTCCCAAATCCACGCATAATAATGGCGTAAGCGATAAATTGTAGCGTAAAGGAAACTTTGCGTCCCCGGCTGAAACGCTGGGGCTTTTTTTATGTGAAAAATTTAAGTTGTATGCTGTGGCGGCGGGGGATGCACCCTCGGCAATCTTCTTTTGCCGTATAAATTAAAACGGTCATGCCGAAGAGGTTTGTGAAATAAAGTATTTTTGTAATTGAAAAATATTTAAAGAAGGAAAAATACTATGAAACTCAAATTTCCCCTTATTGGCATTATCGCTTGCCTTCTCTCTGTCTTTTCGTTCGCTAAAAGCGAATCGATGAGTTACTACATGGTGTCGCCCGAAAAGGTAGCGGAGTACGTAAAGCTGGACTTGCTCAAGGATACCGTCAAGGCGTTTGAAATCCTGGACAGGTACAGGGGTTGGTTTTTCGAAAGCCGTATCCAGATGTCCGAAACAATCCAGCAGGAACTCAATGAATTTCCGCAATTCAAGAAAATTGTGAATAACTTTGTCCAGTCGTCATTGATATTGCGCGAAGATGAATCTATCGACAAAACGGGAATGATGAATTACCGCATTTGGCTTGGAGACCGTGGGCTCGATTCGCTCAAATGGTATATCCGTAATGACTTGAAAGATGTCAACTATTCAAAGTCGGCAAACAGGTTCCTTGAAGATTTGCAAGGAATCGTTTTTGCGGATACGTTGCTTGCGCATTATTACGCCATGAGCCTTTTTGCGGCATCGATGGGTGCCTGTAACGATTCCATAGTGAACCGTTATATCAAAGATGGAAACCTTAAGTGGAGTGACGATCAGATTAGGGAACTGCTTGAACAGCGCAAAGTGAAACTTTCGGATTTTTTATGGAATATAGTAAAAGAAGAAAAAGTAAAAAAGGATGAATTTAATATTGACCGTGTGCTAAAATTCCGTGAAGCGTATAACGGGCGTTTCTGTAGCGATGAACGTTGGAAATCCGTGGTTCGGCGCCTCGATACTCTTTATTCGCGCAGCCTTGCTGACATTGTCGCATTGTCGATGGTCAAGCAAAACACCTTTGACGAAAAAACTCCCATAAACTGGAAACGAAAAAAATGCGGATGCAGCCACAAAGACGAATTGAATGGGGAAGTGTTTGGAATTTATCCGTACTGGCTTGCGAACGATACGACCAAATGGATTGATTTTGAAGGCGTGACTCGCATGGCCTATTACGGGTTGCACGCGACAGACGAGGGCGCGCTTGAAATGCCCTCTGGCATGCTTGCCAAGGATTACCTGAACGATGAAAAAAATTATGAGTTCGTCAATGAAGCGCACCGCCACCTTGTAAAAATGGACTGGATTGTTGAAAAGAATGACTGGAATGAATTGAAAACGCCCGAAGCTTTAAAAGGTTTCTTTGAAAACTTGATAAATGAAATTGATGAAATCTTGAACAAGAAAATCAGTTCGTCTTTTGAACGCTTTTTGAACATGTTCTCGCTGTACGTTGACGAGTCTGATTTCCGCGGTGACGGCGTGACGCTGTTCTTCAAGAACTATCCGAAAACGAAGGAAGCGACGCTTTTGTTCAATACGTTCTACAAGCAGCTGCAAACCAAACTCTCCGAAAAGAACCCGAACGTAATCGTGAACCTCATGATGCACCGTTTGGATCTGATAGAAAACGAACGCGAGCAGAATTACGACAGCTTTGTGTTTGAAGACGACAACGGCATTTACAGCTTTGCGAACTTTGCAAAAATCGTGGTAAACTCCGAAAATAAACAATTCGCGAAGTATTCCGACCGCGGCAAGGACCTTAAAAACTACTTGCTCGTAGTGGTGGAGGAACCCGTCTCGCGAAGCAAGCGCCTCGTGGTGAGCCAATTGAACCAGGAACTGAACGGCGTTGACAGACGCAACGTGCTCCATTCCGTCGTACCCATACTCTGGATCGACAATAAGCAATGGAACCTGTTGCGCGAAGACGCCATGTATTACAACGATACCTATTACGCCTTGGGCATTGCACCCTACGCGACCGATTTGCATGCGAACGACTCGTGCCGCGTTTCGGGAAATCTCGGGAAGTGCTTTATGCAGTACTTTGAAGTCGAAAACGGCAGCAGCGAACGCCAAAGCGCATTCTCGGCATTTGTATGTACGCACCGTTGGCTGTTCCGCCTGCTGAACTTTATCGCGCTTGTCATAGCGGTAGGCTTGATTGTGTGCTATTTTGTCTCTTGCCGTGTGTCGGACTTTTTCAACCGCCACCTGGCATTATTGCTCTGTATAGTCGTGTTGCCGTTAGGCTTCACGATGGCGCTCCTTTTGAGCTTGGACCCCTCCGTATCGGGATTCGGATTCCTTGGCATGTCACCCGTTCTCGTTTTACTTGTAATAACCATTGGCATCATCCTGCATCAAGTCTACATCCAAAACGATTTGCCCAAACGCCGCAATCGGTAACCTATGAGGTTTGATCTGAAATCACTTGCTTCACCGTCATCCTGATGCCGAAGGCGGAAGGACCCAGTAAAGTCTTGTTTATGCTGTCATGCCGCACTAAGGTTGGTGAGCCTGCCGAACCATTCCGGCATCGCCATCTTGTAAAAGGTCGCCCCAAAACGGGACGACCTTGTTTGTCATGCCGGATTTATTCCGGCATCGGCGTTTTTAATTCCCGCAGGCGGAAATCATGCCCGGCGTAGGCGTGTCCGTACACCAGGAATCCGGCTCACTACGCTTGTTCCACAGCCCGATATTGAGCTGAGTACTCTTGCGAACTGCAGCCGATGAAGACCCGATGGGGAGCGGTGTCACGTGGAGCGTATCCGCCTTGCCGTAGTAGAGCGAATCTAGAACGTTTCCGTTGCACTGCAAAACAATTGAGCCCGAAGTCTTGCCAAATTGCGGCATGCTTTCGGCGTACTTGTAAATGCCTGCGATGTCAGCTGTTTCGCTAGTGCCTACGACAAGCACTTCGTTTGGCGGGAGCGTTACGGTGGAAATTTCAGCCGCACCGCTTACGTTTGATGTCTTTCCGAGCGTGCATTTGTCCAAAACGAGAGTGTCTGTGCTGCCGTTGTAGAATTCCACGAACGTGAATTGTGTAGAATCCTTAGGCTGCACAAAGAATTCGCTGACTACGATGTCATTTGCTGCGGGGGCGCGCTTCATGGCGGGGAGCCTCAGCGACACTTGCAGATTCACGTCTTTTGCAAGGTCGATGGCGAGTGCAATCTTGCTACGGAGCGATTCAATCTGAAAGCTTGGAATAGGCGTGTTTTCGTCAAGCGTGAAATCGTCTTCCATGCTGAAAATTGTCTTTTCGCTTTCGTCTTGCATGGAAATGCTGATGTGGTATTCGCGGTCAAGCTTAAGGTCATCGCTCGTGAACGTGACGTTGTCCGAATCGAACTCCATGGGGTAGGTGAATGTTTCGTCACCACTGGTGAGCTTCATTTCGCCTTTCTTGATTCCCGCCGGATTGCCGAACCCGATAGGAATTTTCACATAGACAAATCCGACAAGTGCATGCATCGGAATTTTAAGGCTCACGGCAGAACCTGCTTCAAGCGAGGTCGTGACTTCGCCTTCCTGCATCAGCGCTCCGTTGGCGTAGAGCTTGGCATTGAAAATCCATTCTTCACCAGGGAAAAGGTCGAGGTTGAACGACTTTTTTTCAATGGAATGGACAAGGTGGAGCGTGTCCGAGCCATAGCAGTCCAGCACGAGGCTGTCGAGCAGAGGCGTTTCCGTGTAGTCCAGGTTGAGCGCGATGTTGGCGCTTTCTCCGATCTGAATGGAATCAATGGGGGATTCTGCGCGGGAATCGCTAGAGCAGTTCCAGAATGCAAGGGCGGTGAGGGCTGTAGCCGCATAACGGCAGACGTGTTTTTTGGTTGTAGGACTCATGTAACCTCCTGATTTTTGGGTTGGTCCTATTTATTTAACACGCGTTTTTCTGCCGTTTGGTCTAAAAATTTTTAGTAAAATTTTATAAACGTGGCGTTTGTGATTGCGTTTGTGCTTACAAGTGTAATTTGCTCTTTCCGTTCTCGACTCGGTTTCCTTGCAACTTTGCGGCACAGGATTTGTCTTGCCGTAAAATCTTCACGAGTGCGCTCGGGCTAAGGCCAAATGCCGCCGCTGCGGCCTTTGTATCGCCATTCTTGGTCGCCATGATGTCAAAGACATGGGCGACGAACAGCGGAAACTGCGGGTTGCTCGGCTGGATATGCCCGTTGCTACCCGGAAATTTCATCTCAACGGCGGGCGGTTCTTCGCGTACGTTCAACGCGAGCGCCATTTGCATGCGGTGGAGCGCATGAATTTTGTTTTCTTTTGCACTCCTACTTTCGGAAGACTTGATTTCTAAATTATATTGTTGTAACGAAAGATGAACGCCGGTGTTGGTCTTGTTCCTATGCTGGCCGCCGGGACCGCTGCCTTGGTATCCTTTCAGGGTACAGGCGCGTAAAAGTTCGTCCAAATTCATTTTCAGGTAGGTATCGCGATGCATGTTCTGAAAAATAAAATAGTTCTAGCGCTTTTGGTGAGCGTATTTGCAATTATGGCTGGCTGTGCCGGGTCTTCTAATGGTTCTACCAATGGACCTGTCGAGACTGCTGCCGTCCGTGATGCGAAGGTCAAAGCTCAGGAATCCCAAAAACTCGCTATGCTTGAAGAGATGTACGACCTTTTCAAAAAATCGGTTGAGAACCGAGCTCCGTCCGATATCTTGCTCGATTTCTTGACGGATCCTTCGGAAGCATGGCTTGATGAACTTGAAAGCCATGCCAAGTCTTACGATGCTACCGCCATGGACACGTGCCAGTTTTATGAAGCTTATGCCATCGTGCTTTACAGGCTCTACGAGCGCGAACACCTCTGGACAGTGCCGGATTACCGCATGCTTTACCTGCTCCTTTACGATAGTGGATTCCTGGATTTGGCAAACCACGTGAAAATGGGTCCGTTCGAAGTCAAGAACGATCGTGGAAGTGTTGGTCTTGCATCAAGCCCCAAGGTGCCTATTATGCTCTTTAACTGGGACGATACCAAGTGGAAACTCGACTTGATTGAAACGCTCCCGCTTATTACGAAGGGTGTTGAAGCGACTGCTGCCAAGAAAAACTGGACTGGAGCCAAGCTTGCCCTCTACTGGCTCGACAAAAAGTACCACTTGCAGTATTCACGCCTGGATGAATCGCTTTTGGAACCGATCGGTTTTTAACAGTCTTAATATCAAGGTCTAGAATTTATGCGTAAGTTTCTTGCGGCTTGTGCTCTTTTTTCCATTTTTGCAACTTCGGCGTTGGCAGCCCCTGCTTCTTCGAAGGCAAAACCGGCTGGCTCAACTAAAATTTACGGAGCTGTCGAAGCAAAGGATGGCTTTGTCGGTGGCCGACTTTTTGACGTGCTCGATTCCGTTGGTGGGACGGGTACGTGGATGGAGTGGGATGTGAATGGCGTCCGTGATCCGTCTGTGATGAAGGTGCTGGATCCGATTCTGAATTCTGCGAACAAGCCGAAGATGATTTGGGCAATTACCGAACGCGAAAAACCTTTGCTTTCGGTCCTTCTGTCAAAGGGGGCGGGCGAGGTCCTCGTCTTTTACGAACTGGGATCCCTTGATGCGAAACCTGTCCCGCTCAAGCTCAACAAGGTCTTGACTCCGGATGTTGTATTTAGGGATTACAAACAAGTTTCTGAAAAGGAATTTGTGCATTTGGACCGTTCAAATCTCAAAATATCTGTGTTGGATAAATTAATCCGTTTTACCTACGATAACCCCGACAAGACTCCGCTTCGCTATGACCCTGATTTTGCGACGAAAACGCTCGTCGATAAGCATGCCGAAGTGAATGACTATCTTGGATTCCTGAAGTACGAATACTCCATGATGCTCCGGGCTTTCGTCCAGTCCACCCGTGGTATTTTCAACTGGCAGCCATGGCACTGGTACATGGATAAATGGACCTCGAAATACATGATTTCGGCGAAGGAAATCGAGATGATTCTTTCAAAAGGCATCCCTCCAGAATACATAACGGTCTTTAAAGCCAAGGCGCAGGGAGGCGAAAAGATTGAAATGCGTACAACGGGCAACGGATTCCTTGAAATGGTCATTACAAGGCCCTAGCTATACATCTAAAGGTTGATAGTTTTCTATTTTAAAGTTCGTGAATTCTATCATCAAAAAATTTCAAATTCTTCTAGTTGCCTGTGCAACTGTATCTAGTTGGGCATCTTCTGTCATAGAGGATTCCAATAAGCGATTTGTCTTAGATGACGAGGTCCTGGATTCGTCAACGAGATCCTGTGAAGACGGCTTGGGGATGCGCTTTGCTCCCGAAAACGCTTTTTATGTGGATGAAGGCGACGTTCCTGTTCGCCATTACCGTTTGGCGCTTCCGTCTAACGTAAAACCATCGGTCTCGGTGACGAATAGCAAGCTTGTTTCGCTTGGAGCGTCTCCCTGTAAATCAACTCCGGCAAAGATTCAGTCTATCGATGTCTCTAGTCCTTTTTTCAAGGACAACTTGTGGATGGTCGATGTGTTTGTCCCGCTTTACGTCAAGGAAGGCGGTTCTATTGCACTTCGCAAGAACTTCCGCTTGAGTGTTGATTTTGGTGCTGCAACGTCGGGTGGCAGGAATCCGGGCGCCCGTGCGCTTATGCAGGTGGTGAATGCCAAGTCGGCAGCTAAGTTTGGTTCTGCTGCATCACGTAAGTCTTTGCGTCGCTCGGCCAGTGCCGAAATTGATGATGTCGCTCAACTTGTCGAACTGGTTGTGGGTGACGAGAACATCGCGACTTTTAGCGAAGATGGCGTGTATGCGGTCAGCTACGAGATGCTTCGCACGGCGCTCCGCAAGGTGGGTCGCGAAGATACACTTTTGCATGGCGTTCCTGTTGAAAAGGTTTGCGTTTATGGTGCATCGCCGGATACACTCCCTGATATGGGACCGGGGGAAAAAATGCGTAATCCGAACCAGCTTTTTGAACTGCCTATCAAAGTTGACGACCGCAATTCCAATGGCATTTTTGACGATGGCGACTCTCTGTTTTTTGTCGGCTACGGCAATGCGTTCTGGAAACGCACGGATTCGGAACCGACTCAGGTGCCGGATGTTCCTAAAACGAACATGGGATATTTCCATTCTTATTCGCCCTATTCCTTCTACCAGCACTTTATTTTTGGCTATAAGCAAACGGGGAGTGGTCTTCGCATAAAAACGATTGAACCGCCGAAGTCTACGGCCAAGAGCATCGAATGGCTTAGGTATGTTCGTGCTGAAAAAGATGAACTTCTGCGCGACGGCTATTACGGCAGAGTCGTTGACTGGGATAAGACAACCGGTAAGGAATATTTTTGGAAGTGGCGCGAATTTGGCGATACGCTATCCCTTTCCTCCGCAGATCTGGATTTTAAGACGACGACCCGGTTGCCTGGACTTGTTTCCGGTGGCAAGGGCTTTGTCGCTCTCTCGTTCTTCCCGCTTCGCTCGCAGAGTGCCAGCATGATGTTTTCGGATAGCACGTACGAGAAGCGTATAAATCCCATTGTCTTTAACTTGAAGGTGAACGGAATATCGTATTCAAAATTGAAATCGGATTCTTTCTACTGGGCTTCGGGTGATATTTTGCCGGGCGGTAATTTTGGCATTCCGACAAGTGACTTGAAATCGGATGGTAACAAATTTGAACTGACGATTTACGATAATTCGTACCAGCATGACCGCTTTGACGGTTATTCTGTGGCGTACCAGTGGGAGCCGGCTAAGGTCTCCATTGATTCATCTGAATGGCTCTTGCCTGGCTTTGCAACTGGTGTTATCCGCATTCCGGTGGGGACAGATTCTGATCTTCGCGTGATGAAGTTTAAGGACTTCGCTCCTGTTGGGCTTTTGAAGATTACTGATGGCGAGGCTATAGACAGCATCGGCGCAAATGAGGACGTCCGCTATTTGCTGTTCAACAATGGCAATCGACGTAAGGCGCTGAGCCTGAAGGGTGTTGCCGCTCCTTCTAAAAATGCCGTCCAGAAACTCTCGCAGATTTCGTCGAAGACGGAGTACCTCATTATAACGCCTGATGTATTCCTTGCACAGGCTGAGTCTTTGGCTGTGTTCCGTTCAAGTGAAAAGTCTGCAAGCCAGCTTGTGACTGCTGTTGTCTCTGCTGAAAATATTTATAGGCATTATACGGGTGGTGCGCTTTCTCCGATTGCGATTAGAAACTATATCGCTTATGCTCGCAGTGTTTGCCCGGATTTGCGTTTTGTGTTGCTTGCCGGCGGTGGCAATTACGATTACCGTGGCAAGGCGAATATTGGTGAAAACTACATACCTCCCTTTGAAAAGGAAGCCTCTGTAACGGAAGACTTCTTTGCGGTTCTTGATTCTGGCGAAGTTGTCCGTAGCGGTAAGACGTATGACGTTGACCTTGCTTTGGGACGCTTGCCGGTGACAACCGTTCAGGAATTTGAGGATTATGTAGACAAGGCCAAGGACTACGATTATATTGGTCGCTTTGACCACGGTGAATGGAAGTCAACCTTACTGCTTGCAGCCGATGACGATAGAAACGCCGGCTCGGTAGACCCGATGGACCATACCATTTATCAGGAAAACCTTGCGAACTTGATTGATACGACTGCAGAATCTCAGGGATTCCGCATGAACATGAAGAAGGTCTATCTTCTGAATTATGAGGCCGATGCTGCCGAACAGAAGCAGGAAGCCGCCAATGACTTTTTGAATATGTTGAACCAGGGTGCGTTGATGACTGTCTTCTACGGGCATGGATCCAAGGTGGCCTGGGCATCTGAAGGGTTGATGAAACTTTCGTACCTCCCGAAGCTTTCGAATGAAAAACGCTATACGGTGCTGAACTCGTTCTCCTGCACGGTGGGCCGCTTTGACGAGGGCGGTTCAAAATCGATGACGGAAGCTTTTGTGCTTTTGCCTAATGCGGGTGCTATTGCCGCTGTCGGTGCTGCCCGTGAAACATATGCGAAACCCAATGAAGTCTTTGCAAAGAACTTTATCGGCCCTGCTTTGCTCAAGGATGGCAACTATCTTGGTGTTGCCTATATGCAGGCTAAGGATAACGTATTCCTGCATTCAAAGAGTGTGCCGACATATACGAATAACGTCTACAATTCGGAACACTATGTCTATATGGGTGAACCGGTCATCCGCATGCCTCTTGCCGAATTGAATGTCTCAATGGATTCTCCGTTGGATTCGATTAAGGCTCTGGAAAAGATTAAATTGTCTGGAAAGGTATCTGGCATGTCGTCTGGAAATATCGCCTTGACGCTTAGGGAAGGCCGCTTTACCAAGCGCCTCGACATGATTTCAACGTCAAATTATGCCGATGTCAAGTACGATGGGCCGCTTATTTATTCCGAAGTTGTTCCTGTTGTCGGTGGACGTTTTGAAACAGAATTTGTGACCCCGAAAAAGTTGAACATCGGTGATTCCCTGGCTGAATTGCGTGGCTGGGCCTATTCCTCGAATGATGTTGCTGTTGGTCGATACTTTGAAAAGAACATCAAGATAACCGGAATCTCGAATTATGCGGATTCCTTGAATGACAAGGCTCCGCCGACAATCAAGATCCAGCTGTGCAATGCAAACGAGTCGACTTCTTTTGCCGATAACCAGTTTGTCAAGCTTTTGACTCCGGCATGCTTGCAGGTCGTCGTTGAAGACGAAACGGCTTTGGATTATCGCGAACAGGCTGATGAAGGTATCACGTTTGAAATGTTCGGCCTTGAAAATTCGTATCACCCGACGCTATTCCTGGAGCAATCCTCCAAGCGAGCTGTTGTACGTAAGTCCTTTACGACGGAAACTTATCCGCCAGGCAATTACACGTTCAAGGTTCGTGCGATGGATGTCCTTGGCAATGTGTCAATAAAGATTTTGAATATCGAAATTACGGAAGCGATGCAGGCCGGGCTTGCCGACGTGTTTAACGTTCCGAATCCGATGGGCAAGAAGGGTACCACGTTCTACTTCAAGAATCTTGCAGTCGGTGTTGAAGCGGATGTGAATATCTTTATTTACAACCAGCATGGCAGACTTGTCAAGGTTATCAAGAATGCCAAATCCGGTGTAACGCAATGGGATGGACGTGACAATTATGGACGTCTGCTCGCAAATGGTTTGTATCACTATGTTGTCCGTAGCAAGACTAGAATAGTGAACAGCTCCTCGGAAACAAAAACGAAGAACAAAACTCAAACTTGGACCAAAAAACAAAAGCTATTGATATCGAGGTAAAATAATGGAATTACGTGAAAAACCGGGCAAAGTGCAAAAACTTTTGGAGCTTTCCCTCCGCTTTCGCTTGATTTTTGTACTGCTGATGATTGGTTTTGCTGCCGCTTTCCTTGTGACTGGGTGGCAGCAGATGGCATCACTTCCGTTGGGTGCATCTGAAGCGCTTGGCATGTGGATTGCAAAGTTCACGAATGTCGTTTCGGCTTGGCATTCAACGCAGTACCTCTTTGTTGCCGGTCTCTCAATGCTCGTCCTCTACTTTGTCTTTGGCGGAGTGCGTGGTGGCTTTGCCGGCCTGATTGCATTGGTTGCCTTTTTGGGCGCTCTTTATGCCTTGGGCGGAGACGAAGACATGCTTCTCATGTTCTTTGCCGTGATTGCGGGGCTTGCGCTCTTGTTCGTCGCCTTTGTAAAGTGGAGCGTCGCCTGTGCTTTGTTCCCGTTTGTCCTTTCGTGGCTGTTGCTCACGGGCTTTGTAAGCTGGTTCCCTATGATGATTGGCAAGGCTTGGCTGATGTGGGCTGTCCTTAGCGCTATTGCGTTTTCTGGAGTAATGGCTTGTGCGCTAGTCGCTGGCAAGGAACTTGGAGATGGCTCTCCGAAGGCGGGGGCTCTTGTTAAGGCGGGCAAAAAACTGTTGGTTCCAGTCCTCATTTCTTCGCTGCTTGCCATTTCTGCTCTTGTGGTTGACATGAGCGTTGTCGTGGATGCAAAGAGAATCGGCTGCGCTGCCATTCTTTGGGTGGCTTTTAACGTATGGTTCTTTGGCTTTACTTTCAGTACGCTCTCTTTTGCACCGTGGGACCGTATCCGTTCGGGTTCTCGCCGCGTCAAGATGGGCGATAAAAAGAAAAAGCCTGCCAAGAAAAAGAAGTAACTTGATAATTGCGATATGGCGTCACAGACAATTAAAATTCAGTATCTCGACGAATCAATTCCGAAACTTACCTATGTCGGCGGCAAGTCTGACTGGATTGACTTGGCGGCGGCAGAGACCGTAACGCTCAAGGCGGGTGAGTTTCGCCTGATTCACTTGGGGGTTGCGATGAAATTGCCCGAAGGCTACGAGGCTCATATCGCTCCTCGCAGTTCTACGTTCAAGAACTACGGCATTTTGCAGGCCAATTCCGTGGGAGTTGTCGATTCTAGCTACTGTGGCGCAAATGACTGGTGGAAAATGCCCGTGTACGCAACCCGCGATGTTACAATTGAAAAAGGGAGCCGCATTGCGCAGTTCCGCATTATGGAAATCCAGCCAACGCTCTCATTCGTAGAAGGCTCTCTTGATGGCGCTGATCGTGGTGGCTTTGGCTCTACTGGAATTTAGTCTTTAGAACGTGCGTTTCCACTGGACGCCGATGGCGTAGAAAAACCATTCTCGGCCAGTCTTGGTCATGAACGGTTCGTGTGCTTCGTCATCGTATTTTTCAAGGAAGCTACGGCGGGCTCTAAAGTCGGCTAGCGCATATAACATGTCTTTTTCGCTGAGCTTTACTTCTACCATGGGCCAAATGTCTATGGTCATAAAATCGCCGTCGTAATTGCGTGAAAACTTGCCGTAATCGCTACTTTGGTAATTTCCCCAAAGAGTTATGCCGACGCCAACCGTAGAAAGTTTGATGGGCATTTGGTAGCCCAGGAAGTATTCCTGCTCGTACACCCATCCGTCTGCTTGACCATCGGTATTTTTCCATTTCCAGACGGTTGATTTTGTTCCCGTCATTTTTTGGTAGCCTGCTTTGTATGAGGCTGTCGTGACGACGTGGTGCCAAGCTCCCTCCCATACAGCGGCAAGGTCAAACATGAAACAGCCGCTTGCCCAAGTATAAAAATACCAGTGGGTAAATGGAGTCAAGTCCTCGTATTTGGGCTTGGATTCGTTAAGCTTGGCGAGACCTTGTATGTCATCGGTGAGACCCCAGCCTGAGCCTATCATGCCGCCAATTGCAAATTCAAGGAACGTAATCGGAGAAAACGTCACCGAAGCTAAAGGTGCAACGGTGACAGGGGAGAGTTCCACCCCGAGGTTAAATGTTAAATGGTTGTCTGCAGTAAGTTCATCGGAACCCTTTAAAAAAGGCATGGTATATGTGGCGTTAAATTCTGTGACGAGTTCGACGCCATCGTAAATACCGCTGATTCCTGAGAAGTGCGATGAACCTGTTTTATGGTCTGTTTCTGGGTAATATCCCAAAGTTGTCGTCAATGAAAGTTCAAGTGGCGATTTTTCATTTGACAATGTTTCTTCGGCAAAAAGAGCGGAGCTGCAAGTGCCGATCAACAAAAATGAAATAAGCTTATTCATAAAACATCCTCAGACCAAAATAGTATCCCTTTGTGGGGACAAATAAAATATAATTTATTTAGAAGGATGCTTTTCCTTTAAATGTAATGCCGCTGAAGTCTCGGTATGGACCATATGTACCGTCCTTGCCATCGGTTCCCTTTAAATACAGGTTTCCAATGACGCTGAGTGTAATTGCGTCTGTTAACTTGTAGTCCACTTCAATTTCGCCTGTTGCAGAACAGTGGCAAAACTCAAGAGCTCCAGAGCCCGAAACGGTAAGTGTTTCGTTGAGGAAAGACTTTTCAACGCTGAGTGTCACTTGATGGTCGTATTCCTTGCGGTCCAAGAAATTCTTGTACTGGAATACAATGTCAGAAATGTACTGTGCCGTAATGGTCAGTTCACCTATTATTGGGAATGAGTATGTCCAGTCAACTCCGAGAAGGCTTAAAAGCTGGTCCCTTCGTCTGCTTGTGTAGCCACTTTCTCCCTTGACGTTTTTCTCAATTTGGTAATCAGCAGAGGTTTGTATATGACGCTTGGGGAAGTACGCTGTTTCTAGGCGGAAAACAAAATCACCAACGGGGATTGCCGCATCAGCACCAATCATGGCCATCCGTCTATATTTTCCTGAAACGTTGATTCCTTCAAGGTTAGCCTCTTCTGAATTGGGTTCTTCGGATGTAACAGGGGTGTATCTCATAATCGGCGTATCGTCCCAACCGTAGAATCCATAAAGCGATACGTCCATTACAGAGGTGTAGATGCTTGCGCGAAGAGCGTATTCGCTGTTGGAAAGTCTATTCTTGGGAAGCTCATATTCGTCGAAAGCATATGGGCTGTATACGTTAATTCCGTCGATTTTTTCAGGGTATATACGTGAACGAAGCGGATTTTTCTTCGCTATTGGGAGAATGCTCGGTGTAAAGAACGGAATGTAATACGCATCGACTTGTGCTTTGTCTGTCAAAACAGACAGGCGGACTGCATCGACTCCGAGCTTGGATTCGTTGTAGTCATTTGCGACGACGCTTGATTCATCAAAGGGACTCACGACATCTGTAATCTGGATGTCGTCGGCTTTACCCCACGAGACAATCTGGCGACCGATACGGAGCGCGAATATTCCGGTTTTCCAGTCGATGTAGGCTTCTCTCAGCTTCAAGGCGAAAGAACCATCATTGGCGACGAATCCGGACATGCCGTTTGAAGCTTGGGTACCGATGGCATCGTGGACCAATTGACCGTTCACGTAAACCATGCCTTCGTCAAAGAATGTTTTCACTGTACCATCAAAAATAGTCTGGCCTAGCACAAAATCGTGTTTCAGATCGTGTGAATTGGCTAGGCTTACGCCTGCTTTGGTCGTAAGGCTTCCGTTAAATGTGGTTTCTTGCGCATAAAGCGTAGGTGCGGAAAAGTGGGTGATTGCCGCTAATGCAATAGCGGGGGTGATCGCCGTTAAAAAAGAATGCTTATTCATACTTCCTCCTTTTCTTTGCCAAAGGGTTTTGCCACATGTAAAAGGGCGGGGGTAATCGTGTAGTCGGCAATCAATGCACTTGAAAGGCCGACGATAATGAGGACTCCGAGAACTTCCAAGAAGTGCATGGGGCTGAACAGATAAACGCTGAACATGGAACACAGAATAATGGTTGTCAGGAACATGGTGGCTCCAATTTCGCGGAAGGTCGCTTCCATGGCCTTTTCGCTAGAACCCATTTGTTCATGTTTCATTTTCAGGTGTGTCGTCAAATGGATGGTGTCGTCAACGGCAATACCCAAAATCATGGGCATCACGGTAATGGTGCTGAAGTCAAGGGCATAATTGAAATACCCCATGACTCCACCCACGAGAATGACCGGAGCCACGTTCGGAATCATGCCGATAAGGCCGAGCTTAAGGCTAGAGAATGCGAAAACGAGCATGATGGCGATGATGACAAGTGAGAAACCAAAGGATTTCAGGCCACCAAAGATAATGCGGTTGCTCATTTCGGAATAGCGGATCATGTCGCCAAGCAAGGTGCATTTGGCGCCTGGGAAAAGTTCGGCAAGTTTTGCCTTCAAAGCGTCCATGTTGGCAAGCGCTTCTTCTGTGGCGAACTGCGTCATGTCCACGCTGACAACGGTTGTCTTAAAATCGTCATCCATGACATCGCTGAAATCGTTGTGCATTTCGATAGAAGAAAGTTCCATCAGCTGTGCAAGTACGTATTCGTCTTCAGGGACGGTGTACATTGAATCCTTGCCCTCGTTGAGGGCGCGGTTCATTTCTTTCAGGATGCTTGTCGCCGAGGTAATGCGGGCCTTTCCGCCCGACCATTTGGTGAGCGAGAGCGTGCCGAGATAATCTTCGAGCTGCACGAGCGCTTTCATGTTTTCGGGCTTCTTGAATGCACCTTCTTCATCGTAAGAAATCATCACCGTGTAACTGTATTGGTTGCCGAGCTTTTGACTCAACATTTTTTTGACTTCTTGAATGTATGGCATTTTGTCGCCCGTGATGGTCAGGTAATCGAGCTGAGCCGTGATTTTGAACATCCCCGGAATGAATGCGGCGATAACCAATGCGCTAATGACAATGAACGATTTCTTTCTGTCGTGGACAAACTTAGACCATCTCGAAAAAGAGAGATCCAGTTTTGTAGCGCCGTTAACTTGAGTAGCTCTGGGCGCGCGGTCCTTGCCGAATGAGAGCAGAATCGGGATGAGCACGGTAACGTAGATGTAAATCGCGAGCACGATAAACGCGGATGTTTTACCCATCCATTCTAGGGGTTTCATGTTCACGAACAGGAAGCTGATAAATGATGCCATGGTCGTAAGAACCGTGAACAGTACTGGCCATCCACATTCCTCGACGCACTTGATGGCAGATTCCTTGCGCTTGCCCGTGCGTCTAAAATGCAACTTGAACATCTTGATGTAGTGTACGGAATAGCCGACTGCAAGTGCCATGCCAAGGACAACCGGTAAAGTCACAAGAGCGGAGTCGGCTTTTTCTCCAAAAAACGACATTGCGCCAAAGACCGTGGCGATAGCGCTGATCGTTGCCACAGCCGGAACAATCACGCCAAACACGTTGCGCAGGCAAATCGCTAAGAACAAGAGCATCACGACAATGCTACAGAGGACTCTTACACCGTATTCGGGAACTTCGTAACGGTCTTCGTTAGCGCTGTCGTATGGCATACCACCACCGTAAAGCTTGAATCCTTTGTTCTGGAATTCTTCGCTTTCGATGATGTTCATCAGCTTGTAGCCGATGTCTGTTGAAACTTCGGTGTTGTCCCCACCGTACTTTTCTTCGAGCTCTTTTCCTGTGAATGGATGGAGTGAAAGGGAAATCCACGTTTCTTTGCCATCATCGCTGACAAGCGAATTGATGAGCGCATTCGTCTTTTCGCTCCCGCGCATCACTAGGGCGCGTGCTTTAGCAAGCCCCGCGGAATCCGAAGGAATACCGTTTTCATAGGGCTTTACAATCGAAAATCCTTCGTCATTGCCGACTGGAATATCGACTTCGACGATGGAGGTTAATCGGTCTGCAAACGGAATTTCATTACGCATGCGGTTGCCGATTTTTTCGATGACCTTCAGCATGTCTTCGCTAAAGACATCGCCTTCGCCTTGCTTTACGACAAGAACGCCAATCCCATTCAGGTTTCCGAAGGTTTCTTCATATTTCTTAGTGTTGATGGTTATTTCATCGGAGTTGCCGAACCAGCCTTCTTCGCCCAATGCGAGCGAAAAATTGCTCAAGCCTAAACAGCAAATGACCGTGACAATAAGCAATCCGGCAAGAATCTTCCAGCGGTTGCGAATTTGCGCCTGTCCGATCTTGCCGAAAAATTTGTTGAATTTTTCGACTTTCATATTTTGCCGTCCTTTTCTATCTACTTAATCTGTTCACGTTCAAGAGCGCTTACAGTGAAGTAGCTCTCGTTGACCTTTTCATCGTATTTGAGGTTCTTGACTTCGTAGATGGTCTTGTGGTTTGTCTGGACGTTCGTCATGGTCTGCTTGAGCGTGGTCCAGTAGCCGTTCACCTGCTTGATGTCGTCTGCGGTAAGCGTTTTCTGCAAGCGGTTCTGCTTGTCGAAGTATTCGCCCTTCATTACGACGTAAGTCTTCTTGTTCACCCAAGTGACGCGGCGGCTGACTTTAGCCTTCGTATCTTTTGCCTTGGCTTCCAAAATCCAGCATTCGGTGCCGTTCACTTTTTCTTCGCCGAGGAGGGCAAAGTTGTCCTTGGAGAGACTGCGGTTACCGAGGTCATCGTATGTGAAGTCGGTTCCCTGGAAGTCGTCGTCCTTGCTAGAGCCGGAAACGCGGCGAACCTTCTTCATAGCTGGGATGTAAATCCAGCTATCGCTATCGACGGTGGAGCCGTCGGCTTTGTCGGGATAGTCGTAGGTGAGGTAGCTGATGCCTGCCACGTCGCGCGGCGTCTTGAACACGAGAACGGTCTTGTCGGTTGTGCCGTCTTTCATGGTGTAAGAGACTAATTCGCGGTTGCGGGTCTTGCCGTTTTTATCGATCAAAGTAACAGAAACAAGGCCGGAAGATGTTTTTCCGGAGGGCAAGTCGTGGACTTTTTTGGCGATTTCATTTGCAGTCTGTGCAAAGCTGGTTGTGAAAAGCAGAAAACTTACGCTAAGAGCGCTCAAGAAATGATTTTTCATATTTTTCTCCTTCAAAAAATGAAAGGCGGTTTTATAAGAATCGCCTTACTTCTTTGTAAGAAAAATATATCATTTTGTGCGGTCGTGGAACATTTTCTGTAAAAATATAGTCCGAATTGTATTATTAAGCTGATTTCTGTGTCCTAGAGCACGTTTTTATACCTACTAATTTTACATGAATTTCTCTCGTCTTTCGTCTTTCGTCTCTCGTCTAATTCCTATATTTTCCACGCAAAAATTTTTAACAAGGATTATCTTATGGCAAAGATTGCTATTCTCGGTTACGGTAACCTCGGTCGCGGTGTGGAATGCGCTGTGAAGCAGGCTCCGGATATGGAACTCGTCGCCGTTTTCACTCGTCGCGATCCGTCGACGGTGAAGATCCAGACGGCTGGCGTTCCGGTTTTGAACGTCTCTGAAATGGATGCATGGAAGGACAAGGTGGACGTGCTCATCATTTGCGGTGGCTCTGCTACGGACCTGCCGGTGCTCACCCCGAAGTACGCTTCTATGTTCAACGTGATCGACTCCTTCGACACGCACGCTAAGATTCCGCAGCACTTCGCTGCTGTTGACGCTGCTGCCAAGGCTGCCGGCAAGATTGCTATGATTTCTGTCGGTTGGGACCCGGGTATGTTCAGCTTGAACCGCGTGTATGCTCAGTCTATCCTTCCGGAAGGCAAGGACTACACGTTCTGGGGCAAGGGCGTTTCTCAGGGCCACAGCGACGCTGTCCGCCGCATCAAGGGCGTGAAGAACGCTAAGCAGTACACCTGCCCGGTGGAATCTGCTCTTGAAGCTGTGCGTAGCGGTTCTATGCCGGAACTCACCACTCGTCAGAAGCACACCCGTCTCGTTTACGTGGTTGCTGAAGAAGGTGCTGACAAGGCCTACATCGAAAACGCCATCAAGACGATGCCGAACTACTTCGATGAATACGACACTACCGTCAACTTCATCAGCGAAGAAGAATTCAACAAGAACCACAGCGGCCTCGCTCACGGTGGTTTCGTGATCCGTACCGGCAAGACTGGCATGAACAAGGAACACACTCACGTGATCGAATACAGCCTCAAGCTCGATTCCAACCCGGAATTCACGACGAGCGTTCTCGTGGCTTATGCCCGCGCTGCTCTCCGCATGAAGGCTAACGGCCAGACTGGTTGCAAGACTGTTCTCGACGTTCCGCCAGCATACCTCAGCACCTTGAGCGACGAAGATTTGAGAGCTCATTGCTTGTAGTCGCCTACGGCTTGAAATAAGACTGTGTATGCCGACCCCGTCCCGGCACAGAGGCCGGGATGACAATTTTGGGTGACATTGCAAAAGAAATTGCCTCGGGTTTAACCCGAGGCTTTTTGTATAAAGGATACGCTGATAACTGCGCCGAAGGCGTATTAATCGTGAATGGTGTTCTTGAGGCTTTCGATCAAGCGGGCAAAGCTCGGGTCGGTTTCCATTTCTTTCTTGACGCTCTTGATGGCGTGCACGACGGTGGAGTGGTCTTTGCCGCCAAAACGGGAGCCGATGCTCTGCAAGCTGATGGGGGAGAGTTCGCGCATGAGGAACATGGCGACCTGGCGAGCCTTCGAGATTTCCTTCGTGCCGCGGCCCGGTTCGATAAGCTTGGTGTCGGGAACTTCGTAGTGCTGCGATACGGCATGGAGCACGGCGTCAAGGCTTACGCGGCGGCGGAGCGTCGGTGCAATTTCGGTGACGACCTTCTGTGCGATGTTCATGTCGATGTCGTGGCTCATGAGGCTCGACTGGAGCGTGAGCTTGATGATAGCGCTTTCGAGGCAGCGAACGTTGCTTGCAATATTTTCAGCAAGGTAACGGATGACTTCGTCACTGATTTCGAGGTGGCGTTCTTCGGCCTTCTTGTGGAGAATGGCTTCGCGCGTTTCGACGTCAGGCGGCTGGATGTCAACGGTTAAGCCCCAGGAGAAGCGGCTCACAAGGCGGTCGGAGAGGGT
>JAEEGG010011240.1_pt1 | contig 19596 bp, 22 predicted proteins | sample 9134161 | NCBI WGS metagenome assembly JAEEGG01 (sample SAMN16246543, study PRJNA631951) | gut metagenome | biome: gut microbiome; feature: rumen; material: CR-attached | host: Bos | place: Iran: Karaj | collected 2018-10 | reverse complement strand
GCCGTCCTAAACTTATGATGATGGATGAACCGTCTCTTGGTCTTGCTCCTATTATCGTCCGTGATATTTTCTCTATCATCAAAGAGATTAACAATCAGGGTGTTACTATTCTGTTAGTCGAACAGAATGCAAACATGGCACTTAAGACTGCCAGCAAGGCATATGTTCTTGAAACCGGTAATATCACTATGACAGGTTCAGGTGAAGAACTCCTTCACAATGAAGCTATTAGAGAAGCATATCTCGGTACTTAATCCAAAGACAGTACAGTAAAAGAAAGGGACCTCAACGAGGTCCCTTTCTTTTTAATCAAGAAGTTTTCTGGCTCTTTTCAGTTGGTATTCTATTTGTTCCGGAGCCGTTCCGCCGATCACATTTTTGCTCTTTATCGATGATTCAACACTTATGTCTTTTACGTCTGCTTCAAACAATTCACAGAATTCCTTGTATTTTTCCAGATTTATATCCATAAGGTTCATATTATTGGTTGTTGCGTAGTTGACTATGTTGCCGACTATGCGGTGGGCATCGCGGAAGGGAAGACCTTTTTTAACAAGATAATCCGCTATATCTGTGGCCAGTATGATATCGTTTTTGAGTGATCTGGACATGTTTTCAGTATTGTACTCCGCAGTCTCAAGCATACCTGTGAAGACTTCAAGCGATAAAAGAAGTGTATCTACGGTATCGAATAATCCTTCCTTATCTTCCTGCAGGTCTCTGTTGTAGGATAAGGGGAGACCTTTCATCGTCACCAGCATTCTCTGCAGATTGCCATAGACTCGTCCTGTCTTTCCTCTTCCCAGTTCTGCAACATCAGAGTTCTTTTTCTGCGGCATAATACTTGAACCGGTCGTATAGGCATCATCAAGTGTCATGAAACCGAATTCACTTGTACTCCATAAAACGATTTCTTCTGCCATTCTGGAAAGGTGCATCATGGTTATTGCAGCATTGCTGAGGTATTCTATGACAAAATCCCTGTCTGACACTGCATCCATACTGTTTTGAGTTACACTTTCAAAACCCAGTTCTTTGGCAACAAATTCTCTGTCAACGTTATAGGGTGAACCTGACAGGGCGGCACTTCCGAGAGGCATTACATCTGTTCTTTTATATGAATCGGCAAATCTTGCCTTGTCTCTTTCAAACATTTCGAAGTATGCCAGAAGGTGATGAGCAAGGAGGATAGGCTGTGCCAGTTGGGTATGTGTGTACCCGGGCATTATCGTTTCCTTGTTTTTCTCAGCCTGTTCAACGATTACTTTTTCGAGATCAGTGATAGCCTGTATAGCATCTTTAGTTTTATCACGGACGTAAAGTCTCATGTCTAAGGCAATCTGGTCATTTCTTGATCTTGCTGTATGCAGTCTTCCTGCAGAATCACCGATGAGTTCCTTTAGTCTTGATTCTATTGAGATATGAATGTCTTCCAGCTCTTCATTGAAGACAAATATACCGTTATCCAGTTCATCTTTGATTTCAATAAGCCCCTTGGTAATCTTATCTGCGTCTTCTTTGGGGATGATATTTTGTTTGGCAAGCATTTTTACATGTGCAAGACTGCCTTTTATATCATAAGGGTATAATCGTGAATCATAGCTGAGTGATTCTGAATACTGAATTACTTTTTTATCTGCTTCTTTACTGAATCTTCCTCTGATTATACTCATACTATTCCTCACTGTTTGATAACATTTCTTTGTCAATAAAATCAATTATTTCATTTCTTACTTTATTGAATTCCCATGAATACTGATGTCCGGGAGCACTTATGATATTAAATATATTGCCTGCGTCAATTACTTCTTCATGATGAACAATTTTATTATAGTGCACTTTTATCATGGTACCCCATTCACCTAGAGCGAATGTGTCGTAATGACGACCATTGTCATTAATGACAAGAGATCTGCTGAATGGTTTGCTGAGGTTCCAGAATGGCGATCCTGTTTGAATCGAGAACACACGGGGACTATTTTTAAATCTTTGTATTGTAAACTCACAGACTGCTGCACCCTGGCTTTCTCCGGTCAGCAGTACATTGCATTTTGTGTATTTCAACAGAAGTTCTATCATACCTGTCAGCTCATCTGTTTTTGATGTGCCATGTCCCACAATTACATCAGCTTCTGTTTTCATTGACCAGAACTTGGAGTATGTTCTTATGAAGTTGATGACATACACGGATTTACCTTTACTGCTCAGATATTCCTTTATGCCGTCAATGATAGTCACCCATGTCGGAATTACTTTGAAATCAGCCCATCCGAAACCGCCAGAATTAAAGAAAATTACGAAATCATTGTTTTTTACGGTATTGTATACAGACAGATAACGGTTAACTGCGATTTCTATACGGCCTTTATTATTGCCGTAGATAGATTCGGCAATCTTTATGGCATCATTTTTCAGTTCTTCACTTACGCCGTCGCTGTTATTCTCAATGCCTGTATTTGAATATCCTTCACGAAATTCACATGGGATCAAACATGTTGATTTGATGTAACCAATGAATATTGCAGACAGATTAAAAAACAAAGCAATAAACTGAAGTATATAAATAATAATATGCATTACCATTGAGCAGTTCTCACTTATACACTTTTATTCTTCAGTCTTTTATCGGATTTAACAGCCAGCTTTGTTCCTATGCTCTGAAACACCTGTACCAGAAGAATAAGCAGAATAACAGCCAATATCATTACCAGATATTTGTATCTGTAATAACCATAATTTATAGCGATCTTACCTAAACCACCACCGCCGATGATACCACTCATTGCTGAATAGCCCAGGATAGTGGTGATAGCAATAGTAGCATTGGATATCAGGGAAGGGATACTTTCAGGGATCATTACTTTCATAATTATCTGCATTGGAGAAGCACCCATGCTCTGAGCCATTTCAATAGTATTTGGATTAACTTCTCTTAGACTTGATTCAGCCAGGCGGGCAACAAAAGGAAATGCTGCAATGACTAGTGGAACGATCGATGCAGTCGTACCGACTGTAGTTCCAATTAATAATCTTGTAAGGGGAAATACCAGGATCATTAGAATAAGGAACGGTACTGATCTTAAGAGATTGATGATAACATTCAGAACATTCATAAATGTCTTAGGAAGGGGATATATTCCGTTCTTTTCACCAGTCACCAGTATTACTCCGAGCGGAAGTCCGATTACAATTGCGAATGCAGTTGCAAAAACAGTGACATATATGGTTTCCCATAACGCAAGAGGAAATTCTGTAACTAGAATATCCAATGCTTCATTAATGACTTCAGCATCAAAGATTTTATCCAGCATTGACATTGATCTCCTCTGCCAAGATATCAGGGTTATTGGTGATGTACTGAATGGCTTCTTTTATTACCGACTCATCACCATTTATCATAAGGATCATAGACCCGTAGATTTTATTTCCGATCGATTTGGTGGAAGCATAAGCAATCGATGCCTCAATCCCTTTCTCAACAGCCATATGAGCTATTAACGGCTCACCGGTTGCAACAGCACCGTTGAAAACAAGTCTTATAAACTTATCGCCTTTGTTGCCGACAAGTTTATAATCATCTTCATTGCCGTCAGGAAATACCAGTTTTCTGGCAGATGCTGATTTGGGATGGGTAAACACTTCTTCAACATTTCCTTCTTCAACGATCACTCCTTCATCAAGTATGGCAACATGTTTACATATACTTTCAACAGCACTCATCTGATGAGTAATGATGATGATAGTGATCCCCAGCTTTTTGTTGATGTCATTGAGAAGGTCCAGAATGGATTTTGTTGTATTCGGATCAAGAGCGGATGTTGCTTCATCACAAAGCAGAACTTTCGGATTGGTGGCAAGTGCTCTGGCAATAGCCACTCTCTGCTGTTGTCCGCCTGAAAGCTGAGCAGGGTATGCCTTTGCTTTATCCTTCAGACCAACGATATCAAGCAATTCCAGAGCTCTGCTTTCAGCTTCACCTTTTTTCTTTCCTTCCAGTTCAAGAGGGAAACAAACATTCTTCAGGCAGTTCCTCTGCATGAGCAGATTGAATCCCTGAAAAATCATTGTGATGTCTCTGCGAATGCCTCTCAGATCTTTATCTGACAATGATCCGAGATCTACTCCGTCCATAATTACATTTCCGGATGTAGGTCGTTCAAGCATATTGATGCATCTTACGAGCGTGCTTTTTCCGGCACCACTCATACCGATTATACCGAATATATCACCGGTTGGAATCGTTATATTTACATCTTTTAGAGCATCAACAAGGCCATCAGCGGTCTTAAAAGATTTATATAAATGTTTAATTTCAATCATATTAAAAAACTCGCAGAGTACATTATATCTGTATTCTGCGAGTTTTTATAGTTAATGAATCTTAATTGAATATGATGTTATTTTTTGATTTCATCAAGAGATGACATCTTGCCACTGTAAATACCCATAGGTTCAACATGTATGGGGGCTGCAGATACTATATGAGTTTTGTTTTCTGCATTGAAATCATCCATGTAAGGAACATGCTGGAAGTAGTTGGCGTCCAGTTCTCCGCTTTCAACTACATTGTTGGGCTGAACATAATCAGTATATTCAACGATCTTAAGAGTGATGTTTTTCTTGGCAAGTATGTTCTTAGCAATTGCAAGAATTTCGGCATGAGGAGTAGGTGATGCAGCAACCGAAACTGTTTTGCCGGCTAAAGCGGCGTAATCGATTGATGAATCATAACCGTCAGTAGTTTTATCTACTACTGAAACAACTGCACCGTCATATGTCTTGGAGATGTAGTCGGCGATTTCCTTGCTCTGAAGTGCTGCAACTAAAGCCTTGATAATAGGAGCATTCTCGTTGCCTGATTTGACAGCAAGAATATTTGCATAAGGAGATGATGAACTCTCGATTGCAAGAGAATCTTTCGTGGGATTGATTCCTGCAGCAATTGCAAAGTTGTTGTTGATGATAGCAAAGTCCACATCCTGTCTGATGTTGGGAATCTGTGCTGCTTCAACTTCTTTGAACTGGATATTGTAAGGGTTATCCTTGATGTCTCTGGGTGTTGCTGTGATACCGGCACCATCCTTGAGTGTGATCAAACCCTGATCCTGCAGAAGCAGGAGCGCTCGTGCTTCATTTGTCGTATCATTGGGGACAGCAATTGTTGCACCTTTGTTTTTGCTGCATCCGAGAACACTGGCAAATGTAAGAAGAACCAATAATGTGGTCAGGAAAACGTAAAGTGACTTCTTCATTATTTACCTCTTTCAAATCTATTCTATGACTGTTAGTCAAATATAATAAATAGAATTCTATCACAGCGAATAAATGACTTCCATTAATCACTAATTATTCTGATTTGAATTATTTCTCTATTTTTAGTAATATTAATTTTTGTATGGGCCGTTAGCTCAATTGGCAGAGCAACTGACTCTTAATCAGTAGGTTCAGAGTTCGAGCCTCTGACGGCTCATTTTCCATTATTTCAGAAGTTTTTTTCTTTCTTTGTAGTCAGGCAGATACTTTTCTATTGTTTTATAGAAGTCTGTTCCATGGTTTTTGTGTTTTATATGCGCCAGTTCATGTACGACTACATAATCTCTTGCTTCTTTTGGATACAGCATCAGTCTGTATGAGAAACACAGACTGTTTTTGTAGGAACAGCTTCCGAATCTGGTCCTGGCAGAAGTGATCTTTATCGATGTAGGGTATAGATTCATTATCTCTGAGTAATGTTTTGTTCTTTCAGTCAGATACAACAATGCATCTCTTTTCAGATTTCTTATCTCATCTTCTCCAAGATCTGATGAGCTGTGTTTGGACAGTCTGGCTTTGGTTTTATCAATCCATTTCAGATGTCTGTATACAAAATCATCTATCACTCTCTGACTGGTTCTGAGAGGGGCTCTGACTTCAATGGAGTTGTCATCCCGGATCCTCAGGACCAGAGTCTTTCTTTTTTGTCTTATCAGCTTATATTCAGGAAGATTTATCTGTTCCATTCGTTTTTATTAAACTCTTATCGGTCTTTGTTTACTGCTATTATTACTGCTAATATTTTAATATGGCAAACATAATAGACTATTTGAAATGGCGTGGAGATGTACCGCTGGAGATAGCTCCGTTTAATCCTGTTGATGGTTTGATAATTGCTCAGTTCAGCTATTTTCCCTATGAAGATGTGGACAGTTCATTTACCGGTACTGCTTCATATAAACTTGGTGATCTTTCCAAAAAGCTGTATGATGCTGATTTGTCTTATTATTCCAATTCCCCGCGAAAGTCTGATCTCAGCTTCATGTCCACTCTTCCAAAATGTCCGCGTTTCAGTGAAATGATTGTGTCTGAATACATGAATAATGTCGATATAGAAGAAGGAATACAATTCTCTGCAATAACGGTATTTTCCGAAGACAATTTTATAAATGTTGTTTTCAGAGGAACAGATGGTTCAATCATCGGTTGGAAAGAGGATTTCAGACTGTCTTATTCTGAAGCTATTCCTGCACAGATCGCTGCTAAGAATTATCTGAAACGAATTGCCAAAACATATAAAGGTCCTATCAGAGTGATTGGTCATTCAAAAGGCGGCAATCTTGCCTTATATGCGGTTGCTCATTCACCAAAATATATCCAGAAAAGGGTAAAGATCATTTATGCAAATGAGGCTCCCGGCTTTTCCTCCACTGAAATCAAATATCCTGGATACAATCTTATTGAAGACAGAGTAAAGTTTTATGTTCCGAATTCTTCTTTCATTGGTATGCTTCTTCTCAACAACATGACATATCAGGTAGTTAAGAGTGATTCATTTTCTGTTGCTCAGCATAATGCATATTCCTGGCAGGTCAAAAAAAATGGTTTTGTGAAGAGTAAGCTGGACAGGTCCAGCGTGCTTGTAAAAAATGCTTTAGAAAAATGTTATCTGTCATTGTCCGAGGAAGATCTCAAGACATCTGTTGAGACCTTATTCGATGTAATTCTTTCTTCAAAGGCAGAAACACTGGGAGATCTGACTAAAGGTACAATTCTTAAACTGTTTAAGATGATATCAACTTCCACCAGACTTGATAAGGAAACAAAAAAGATATTGAGACAAGTTGTGCTTGAACTGTTCTCCAGTACTGCTTCATCGATAAAAGAAGATGGTCTCTTTAAAAAGAAAAAGACAGATAAACCGCAGCTGAAACAGGCATAACGATGGCTAATTTATTTGATTATCTGAACTGGCGGGGAGATTTATCATTTTCAGATGTTCCGTTTAATCCTGTTGACAGTCTTATTCTGTCAAAATTCTCTCAAATGCCGATTGAAACTGTGGATTCCGATAATCCAATGCGAAAGGTTTATAAGCTTGGTTTTCTCTCTAAAGAATTAGGAAAAGCTGATTTTAGTATATTCCCGAATGTTCCTGGAGAGCAGGATATACTCTTTTTAAAAACACTCCCGAAAATTGACAGATTCAAGAGTATAAAAGTGGTCGAATATGTAAATGATGTCAGTATCAGAGATAATATTCAGTTCTCTGCTATTACATTTCTGACTGATGATGGATTTGTTAATATTGCTTTCAGGGGAACAGATGGAACTGTGATAGGGTGGGAAGAAGATTTCCGCCTGTGCTATTCACACGCTGTTCCTGCACAGATCAAAGCAGAAAAATATCTCAAGCACATAGCTTCAGAGTATAAAGGGCCTATAAGACTTATGGGGCACTCAAAGGGTGGAAATCTAGCCATATATTCCGGAGCTCATGCCCCTGAATATATACGCAGACGTATAAAGGACATTTATGCAAATGATGCTCCAGGATTTTCTTCAAAGGAAATTGCTTATTCAGGGCATGCCAAGATTAGGAATAAACTTCATTTCTACGTGCCAAATTCTTCATTCGTTGGAATGATCCTTCTGCATAATGCTGAATACAACGTTATAAAGAGTGATTCTTTTTCCCTTGCACAGCATAATCCGTATTCATGGCAGGTCACTAAAGACGGATTTGTTCCTGCAAAGCTTGACCGGTCCAGTCAGATAATCAACAAGGCAATTGAACAGTGGTATCTTAATCTCTCTGAAGATGATCTTAAGACCTATATTGAAACTGTCTTTGATGTGATCTATTCGTCCAAGTTAACTTCTTTCAACGAATTATCGGATAAGGGATTGTCTAAGTTGCTTACAATGGCGGTTTCAGCATCTAGACTTGATGACACTACTAAAAAGACAATTAAAAAAGTAGTTAATTACTTTATAAAAACTACATTATTGTCATTTAAGGATAATGTTGTCCGGACAATAAAAAGGAAATAAGATATCTCTATGAATCTCATTTCACGAAAACATAAACTTGAAGTTAATAACGGAAATGTTTTAAAGACATTCACAGAAAGTATTAGTTTTGAAAAGGAATACAGGATACTTACAGAAGCTTTCCATGCTGGTATGCGTGTGCCTGAAATCATAAATGTGAATAATATGACAATAGAGATGTCTTTTATTGACGGACCTGTTTACAGCGAACTGAAAAAAGACATGACTCTTTTACAGATTCATTCATTATGCCAGTGGATATTTGAATATCATAATCTATTTGACGGACCAAGGTGTGACTGCAATCCCAGAAACTTTATATGGCATGACAATCAGTGTTATGGTATCGATTTCGCTGATCCTCTGAATTATTCATATCCTGAGCATGATGTCGGATCACTTATTCTCTTTGAAATCATGCATGAGAACGGTGTGGAATATCTAAGGATTGCCCATGAGATTTTCAGGTTCTTCAAAGACAGAGGATATGATCCGAAGCTTATACATGAAGGATATCTGGCAGAAATAGGCGACGTCATATACAGACAGAGAAAATACTTCAACCGTAAGTATGATGGCGCCGCCCTGGATCTATCTTTATGGGATAGAGTCGTTACCTCAGAATAGTATTATCGATTAATCTTGTTGTTCCGAATCTTACTGCCATGGAAACAAGTGTGGGGGACTTGATCTTTCTTACTTCGGCAAGATCGTCCCAGTGATTGATTGCTACATAATCAAGTTTTGCAAGAGGTTCACTGTTGATATTGTCTTCAAGCAGTTTTTTCATCTGGGCAGCATCTGTAAGTCCCTTTCTGAATTCTTCCTCGGCAAGTTTGACTGTCTTACTGAGTATTAATGCAGCTTTCTTTTCCTTGTCACTCAGATAAACATTTCTGCTGCTGAGTGCAAGACCGCTCTTTTCCCGTACGATAGGCATGACATTGATCTTGACATGGAAATTGAGCTCTCTGACCATTTTGAGGATTACAGCAACCTGCTGGGCATCTTTCTGACCGAAGTATGCATTGTCTGCTCGTGTAAGGTTAAACAGCTTACCAACAACTGTTGTGACGCCTTTGAAATGCGTCGGGCGTACAGCTCCCTCGAGTTTACCGGTTATTCCTTTGACTTCGATCCAGCTGTCGTATCCTTTCGGATACATTTCAGACTGCTTGGGAATGTAAACAGCGGATACATTCCTTGTTTCAAGCAGGGCAACATCTTCTTTTTCTGTTCTGGGATAGCTGTCAAAGTCTTCACCTGCGCCGAACTGAGTGGGATTGACAAAAGTGCTGACAATGGTGAAATCATTATCTTTGACTGACTGATCTACCAGTGACATATGTCCGTTGTGCAGAGCACCCATTGTCGGTACAATTCCGACTGTTCCTTTCAGTGATTCACGGAATTCTGTTAACTGTTTAACTGTTCTTAGTACTTTCATTATTCCAGACCCTCGATTATTTCTTTACTGATATGAGTGCAGGTTGCCGGACCCGGGAATACGGATTCGTCAACTTCTTTTTCATAGCATTTTATACCTTCGACAGCTGTTTCAAACAGATTGGCATATTTCTTTGAGTGTCTAGGAACAAATCCGTTTGTCATGCCGAGCATATCACTGATAACCTGAACCTGACCGTCACACTTTGCTCCTGCACCGATACCTATGGTTGGAATACTCAGACGTTTTGTTATTTCTTCAGCCAGTTCTTCCGGTATGCATTCAAGAACTACAGAAAAGGCTCCTGCATCCTGAAGAGCAAAAGCATCTTTTATTATTTTGCTGGCCTGGACAGCCGTTTTACCCTGTGCCTTGAAGCCTCCAAATGCATTTACAGATTGAGGAGTCATTCCGATATGTCCCATAACAGGTATGCCGCAGTCAACAATTCTCTTTACTGTTTCAGCAATTTCAACACCGCCTTCAAGTTTTACGGCATTAGCTCCGCCTTCCTGGATCAGTCTTCCGGCATTTTTCATTCCTTGTTTGGCATTTATCTGATAACTCATGAAGGGCATATCAGCCACAATAAGAGTCTTGTCTGCACCTCTTGAAACGGCTTTAGTATGATGGATCATATCTTCCATTGTTACAGGAAGAGTCGTATCGTATCCGAGTTCAACCATACCGACACTGTCGCCGACCAGAATCGCATCTATTCCTGCCTCTTCAGCAATTTTTGCCAGTACAAAATCATATGCAGTTATCATCTTGATCTTTTTGTTTTCCTGTTTGTACTTGATGAAGTCTGATGTCTTCATATTTAAGTCTCCTTTTTGAACTTCCTGTTGAGATTATGTGCTTCTTGTTCAGTAATATACTTATTTTCCAGGGCGAATTTGACGGTTTCTTCTCCCATAATGTTGTAAAGCCTTGTATATTCATCATTGTTTTCTGAAATTGCTTTCTGGTGTTTCTCAATGGTGGCTGTATCATTTCTTGCAATCGGTCCTGTAAGGCATTTTCCGATATCCTGTTTTTTCATGTTATCAACGACGGCTTCCAGCAACGGAAGCAGTGCATTCTTTGCTTCATCTTTTGAATATCCCCATTTTTCCCAGATGGAACAGGATGCATTCATCAGTGTAACTGCATAATTGGCAGCTATGCAGCAGGTCGCATGATACAGGGGAGCATCTTCTTCGGGAATCAAAATGAATTTTCCATTAATATTCTTTACGATCTTTTTCAAGGCAAGTACTGTTTTTGGGGTTCCCATAATACCGAATGTCACACCTGAAAGATCATGTATTGAATCCGTAAAACTGCTGATAGGGTGCATTACTCCGTATTCTTTGTTCTTGAAAACACCGGTTCCGGTTGAACCGCTTATATGAACTGTTTTTTTCTCAGGACCGGGTTTTATTTCATTGCAGACTCTTTCTATTGATGAATCCTGAGTGCAGATGAATATTAAGTCGGATGAGTCGATCACTCTCTGATTGTCATCGGAATAGTCTGATACACCGAACAGATTGGCAAACTTCTCGGCTTTTTTGTATGATCTGTCGGAAACACTGACCACTTTGTACTTTGCATTTATCAATGCTGAAGTCAGAGATTTTGCAGCTCTTCCGCAGCCAATAATTCCTATCTTCATTATAATCCTCTAAAACTAAAAAACCTCCGAAACGGAGGTCTGAGTCCGTCTCGGTAATGATCCAAGCGGTAAATTCATTATTCAGTTTTTCAATAAAATGTCGATGCTTATCAAGTCACCGCATAATAATTCTAATGGATTCTATTGCTTTTAATCAACATGACAACAGTTGAAGAATAACTGCACAAACTTTGCAACTAACAATACATAAACCAGTTGCATTATTTCACAGGTTCTTCGCCCAGAGATCTTACCTGTGCATTTAATCTGTCGATATGTTCTATCAGGGCATTGATGACTTCTTGTTTTGCATCTTCTACTTTTTCAAGTGCTATCTGATCTGCACCGCGCTGGTCAGTTTTCCCGTCATCATATGCTTTTGCAAGTGCCTTTTCTTCCTTGTCAAAGCTGTTCATGCTGAAAGGATTGTATGATATCTTTTGCAGAATTGTCTTTTTATAACCGATCATTTCAGGCCTCCTTACATCACTATTAAATATAACATTATATTGAGTGAAAAAATATGATTGAGTTATAATCGTAAAGTTATAGGATGGAGAGAATAATATGAAGAAAACTTTGGCTGAAAAGATTTTGTCCAATAAAGTCGGACATGATGTCAAAGCAGGAGAGATTACAGTTTGTCCTCTTGATTTGGCATTTGTTCAGGATACCACAGGCCCTCTCACAGTTAGAGAATTCCTTGGAAGCGGCTTCACAAAGGTTGCTAATCCTGACAGAACAGTTTTATTCCTTGATCATGCTGCACCAAGCTCAAATGCTCAGATCTCAACTGATCATATGCTTCTGAGAAAATTTGCTCATGATACAGGTTGTGTGATTTCTGATGTAGGGAATGGTGTTTGCCATCAGATTGTTGCTGAGAAATACTCACGACCCGGTGATGTGATCATAGGATCTGATTCACATACTGTGACCGGCGGTGCAATGTGCGCATTCTCCACTGGCATGGGATCATCTGATGTTGCAGTTGGTTTTGCACTTGGTAAAACCTGGTTCAGAGTTCCTGAAACGATTCGTTTTGAATTAACAGGTAATTTCAAGCCTTTTGTTGAACCTAAAGATCTGATCCTTTACATAATTGGCCTGATAAAAGCTGACGGAGCTACATATAAAGCTCTCGAATTCGGCGGTGAAGGTGTTAAGAATATCGGAATGCCCGGCAGACTGACCATTTCAAATATGGCTGTTGAAGCAGGAGCTAAAGTTGGCCTCTTCCTATCAGATGAAATAACAAAGGCTTATCTTGAAGCTCACGGCAGAGGTGAAACCTGGTACGCAATGGATGCGGATGAAGGTGCCGATTACGAACAGATCATTAAGATCAACTTATCTGAACTTGAACCTATGATTTCCCAGCCTCATACCGTAGACAATACATGCCATGCTAAAGATATTGAAGGCACCAAGCTTAATCAGGTTTCTATCGGTACCTGTACAAATGGAAGAATCGAAGATCTTGAATGTGCTGCAGCTATCTTAAAGGGTAAGAAAGTTGCCCCTGGCTGCAGACTTGTTGTAACTCCTGCTTCCAGACAGATATATCTCGATGCTGTTGAAAAGGGTTATATTACAACTTTAGTAGAAGCCGGCGCGCTTATAATGCCGCCGGGATGCGGTGCCTGTCTCGGACTTCATCAGGGTGTTCTTGGAGATGAAGAGGTCTGTCTTTCAACTGCCAATCGTAATTTTAAGGGCAGAATGGGTAATCCCAAGGCATTTGTTTATCTAGCAAGTCCTTCCATCTGTGCCTACAGCGCAATCTACGGCGAAATTCGTGATCCAAGGGAGTGTAAATAATTATGCAGGGAAGAGCTTTTAAATTTGGAGACAGTATTTCCACTGATCTTATTGTACCCGGAAGACTTGCTCATCTGAGAAGTAATCTTCCTGAACTTGCAAAGCATGTTTTGGAAGATGCCGATCCGACTTTTGCCTCAAGAGTTAATCCCGGTGATTTTGTAGTAGGCGGAAATAACTTTGGCTTGGGTTCATCAAGAGAACATGCTCCGCTTGTCATTAAGATGTCCGGTGTTAGTGCCGTTCTTGCCAAGAGTTTTGCACGAATATTCTTCAGGAATGCAATTAACAGAGGTCTTCCTGTTCTGATCTGCGATACTGATAAGATTGATGAAGGGGACACTCTTGAAGTGAATATGGCTGAAGGCTATGTTCATGATATAACCAAAGACATTAAGCTGACATTTGCTCCCATTCCTCCCGCAATGCTCAAGATACTTGATGAAGGCGGTTTGATCCCGTATATCCAGAAACACGGAGGTTTTGATATTTAGCTATGAATAAGATTCATAACATTACTCTTATTCCCGGTGATGGTATCGGGCCCGAAATAACTGAAGCAACCAAAAGGGTTGTAAAAGAATCAGGTGTTGATATCGTATGGGATGAAGTCAATGCCGGTGCTGATTACATGGATCAGTACGGAACACCATTGCCCCAGCATGTCATTGATTCAATTAAGACAAACAAAGTTGCCCTTAAAGGCCCTGTCACCACTCCTGTCGGTTATGGTTTCAGATCAGTCAATGTTGCCCTGAGACAGGCACTGGATTTATATGTTTGTCTCAGACCATGTAAGCTTTATCCCGGTATCAAATCACATTTTGATAATGTTGATCTTGTTCTCGTAAGAGAGAATACCGAGGATCTTTATGCCGGCATCGAATATGAAAAGGATAAACCGGAGACTTTAGAACTTCTTAAAAAGCTGGAAGCCGACGGGCATAAGGTCAAATCTGACTCTGGAATCAGCATCAAACCTATTTCAGAATCAGGCAGCAGACGAATTGTCAAATGGGCTTTTGAATATGTTAAAAAGAACAAACGCAAGTCGCTTACCTGTGTTCATAAAGCCAATATTATGAAATTCACAGACGGCCTTTATCTTAACACTGCAAGAGAAGTAAGCAAGGATTATCCTGATATTCCGTTCCAGGATCTTATTGTTGATAACATGTCCATGCAGCTTGTTACCCATCCTGAAAAATTCGATGTACTTGTTCTTCCGAATTTATTCGGTGATATTCTTTCAGACCTGTGTGCCGGTTTGACCGGTGGACTCGGAATGGCTCCCGGTGCAAATATCGGTGATGAGTATTCTTTATTTGAACCGACTCATGGTTCAGATCCCAGAAACAAGGGTAAGTTCATTGATAATCCGACTGCTCAGATTCTTTCATGTTGTATGATGCTCAGACACATCGATGAATTTGATGCGGCTGACAGAATTGAAAGTGCAGTGACTGAGGTTCTTAAAGAAGGCAAGACACTGACATGGGATCTCGCTCCTGAAGGAACTGAACCTGTCGGTACACTTGAATATGCTGACGCTATAATTAAGAAAATGAAATAGGTGAATGTTATGGATGATTGTGTTTTTTGTAAGATAATCAAAGGTGAAGTGCCAGGAACATGTATTTATCAGGATGATACTGTTTATGCATTCAAAGACATAAATCCTGTTGCGCCGGTTCACATTTTAATAGTACCAAAGAGACATATTTCAACATTGAATGATCTTAATGATGACGATGAATTACTCATTGGTCACATCCTTATGACCGCAAAGAAACTGGCATATGATCTTGGCATTGCTGAAGATGGTTACAGAACAGTCTTCAATTGCGGAAAGAACGGAAGACAGGCTGTGTATCACATCCATTGCCATCTGATCGGCGGAACGCTGCTCAAGATCTAAAGAAGATTCAGATTATTCTGGCACATAGCCAGAGCAATATATGCTTTTGAATCTTCAATTTCACGTCTGCGTATCATATTGGCAAAATCGCTGTAAGGTACCTTGATGATTTCTATTTCATCGGTATCTTCAGCGTGCAGATGAGATTCAACCAGATTTGATGCCACATATATATGCAGATATTCATTAGTAAAACCCGGAGCCGAGTAATATCCTCCGAGTTTTTTTATTACAAGAGGTTTGTATCCGATTTCTTCCTGTAATTCTCTGACAACTGTATCATCCGGATTTTCTCCGGGTTCCACGCATCCTGCCGGAATCTCAAGAAGATCCTTCTGGATAGGGTGACGCCATTGTTTGACAAGGAATATATTTCTTTCGTCATCAAAGGCAAGTACAGCTACTGCTTCTGAATGTTCGATCACTTCTCTTTTGGCATTATTACCATCATTATCCATGATGTCATCAACACGTAATTTTACGATTGCTCCATCATAAATAACTTTGGTTCCAGTTATTGTTGGTTTCATATTCGTGTCCTTAATTTTGTTGTGAGTGTTTCAAAGAAACTTGAATTTGATAATCGAATAAAATCAACTTTAAGTTCACTCTTACTAATAACAAACTCAGTATTATCTTCTATTGCTCTGAAAACATGTCCGTCGACATTCATTGAGCAACTGTATCCTGAATGAATTGTGATCCTAATAACTGAATCGCCTGAAACAATTATAGGATGATCAAAAGTCAGATGCGGAACAATAGCAACAAGCTGCATATCCTTTGATGACGGATACATTACTGCTCCGTGACATGCATAGTTATAACCAGTGGATCCTGTAGCAGTGGAACAAAGGATTCCATCTGCTTTGAAATATGTGAGCTTTTTTCCGTCTATCTCTGCATTAATTCCAACAAGACGTGCCATTTCTCCTCTGGCAATTACTACATCGTTCAAAGCATGGAAGTGTTCTGTTTCTTTGCCAGGCTGAGTTACAGCAATATTAATTTCATTTCTTTCGTCAAGTCTGTATTCACCGTTGAATACCTTAACCATCAGCTCATTGACTTTATCTGCAGGAATCTCTGTCAGAAAACCCAGAGTTCCGTGGTTGATTCCTACTATAGGAACGTCATAGCATGCGGCCACCTGTGCGGCTCTGAGAACAGTGCCGTCTCCTCCGCATGTTATGATTGCTTCTGTGCCTTCGATATTCTTTTTCATTGCTTCAACATCCCAGGCTGATACGACCCAGGAAGTGTGACCTGCAGCTATTGTCAGTTTGTTGACATGTTCTGCTTCATCAATAGCCGACTGATTATATGGGTGATATATTATTCCGAATTTTTTCAATGCAGCCTCTCATAATCCGAGTTATTATTGGGATTGTCGATAATATTTTACTATATTTAAAAAAAACAGCATTATCAAATTCTGACAATACTGTTTTTATAAAATGCTACACATTTAATACTGAAGTTAACGGTTTGATAGGCACGATAATAAACGTTTGGAAGTATTTGAGTAAATAAATGGCGCCCCCGGTGGGATTCGAACCCACGACAACCTGCTTAGAAGGCAGATGCTCTATCCAGCTGAGCTACAGGGGCACAATGTTATTATTTAACTACAAACTCAAACCAAGGTCAAATCAAACTGACTGATTTGTTTCTTCTGTTTCTGATGTCTTTTCTTTATTTTTCTTTTGTTTAGATCTCATTACAAACACAATAAGAAGAATTGCCAAAGCTATACCGGCAATCAGCGCGCCGATCCATCCCATCAGTGAAAGAATCGTTACGATAACACCTGACATCATGACACCGATCAATATAAAGATGAATGCGGTTATTGGTTTGATACCGAATATCAATGCCGCAACACTTGCTGTCCATGCACCGGTGACGGGCAGTGGAACCGCAACAAACAGGGTAAGACCGATTTTCTTATACTTCTGAACTACTATTGCTTTGGATTCTGTGTGAGTGTATAGCCAGTCAAAGAATTTCTTAAAGAAGCTGATCCTGCTTAATATCTTGATTGCCCACTCTAAAAATAAGAGGATGATCGGTACAGGCAGCATATTGCCGGTAACTGCTATCAGATATGTCCAGTACCATGGAATACCTGCTTCAATTCCGATAGGGATAGCACCTCTCAGTTCAATGAAAGGTATCATTGATCCGAAAAAAACTACCCATTCAGGTGAAAGACCAAGATTACTTAAAAACTCGCTCATAGTGTTTAAAAGAACTTATTGATAGATTCTTCAAACTCCTGAATGGTCTTCATGTCACCATATGCCATCGCATGTGTAATACAATGCTCCAGGTGTTCCTTTATGATGGCTTTGCCGAGATTATTTATTTCTGATCTGACTGCAGAGAGCTGTACAAGTATTTCTGAGCAGTCGTCATCATTTTCAATTTTGGTTTTGACATGCTGCAGATGGCCGATTGCCTTTGATATTCTGTTCAGTTCTTTTTTTCTTTCTTCATCAGAGTGGTAGTGATGCTGATGTTCAAGAAGCATATGCTCTTCGTATTCCATGTTATCCTCACATATGTTCTATGATAGCAGTTTGAAGTAAATAATGTATATCAGTGACTGAATGATGCATAAAGGAAATCCGATTTTGAAAAACTCAAAAAACGAAATAACGATATTTCTTTTTTCAGCCTGCTGTATCACTATCACGTTGCTTGCAGCGCCAAGTATTGAAAGATTGCCTGCAAGTGTGCTTCCGGCTACTAAAGCAATGTAGCTCACCATCTGTGCGTTTGTATGATCAAGAATAGGGATATACAGCATTACAAGCGGGACATTGGATACCAGCTGACTTACCAGAAGACCGATAAGATAAATAACGGTCGTATTGCTGACATCATAGTGAGTGTTCTGTATAAACTCCTGGACAAATTCAGAATTCCATACACTTCGCATGAATATGAACATAGAAATAAAAAATATGATTGTCTTCCAGTCTATTCCTCTGATAAGCGTTATTCTTTTTGAACTTCCGATGATTATAGGGAGCATTCCAATGATTGATATCCACATCAGTGAGATATTTAAAGATGAAACAAAAAATCCTAAGATACTTCTCAGTATAATAAGACTGATCACCATTATTACTGATATTCTGCATAGTCTGAATAACCGTATATCATCAATTTCAGGAAGTGCTGCAGGCTGAATTTCAGTTGATTTGACATGGTATGCGTACTTCATCATAAAAAACAATACCGCAACTGATATCATGGTCGGAATGATCTGATAAATGAAGAATTCTATGAAAGCATTATGAAAAACAGCTTCTTTGGCGATGATCAGTGCCTGCGGACTGCCGTATGGGCTTAACAAACTGATGCTGGTGACGGAGAACGCCAGTGTAAGAAGCAGACATTTAATCGGAATCTTGCTGTGACCAGCCACCATAAAACAAACCGTTGTTCCTATAATTGCTATGGTATCGTTTGTAAGTATCATAGAAAGAATACCCACAGCAATAATGAAGAGCAAAAGCAGCTTGTCTTCATGCTTAACTCTTCTGAATAATATGTTTGTAATATATTCAAGATAATGACTTTCCTGTAATGCTTCTCCAATTGTGAACATGCTGATAAGAAATACAATTACTTCAAAGTCTATTGCATCCCAAGCCTCTGAAGGGGATATCTGCATAGTTATCAGTGATATAACAGCAGCGATTGCCATTATCATCCATATGTCTATACGCACTTTGAACAAGGTGCGTATCACAGTCATTATCAATACTAATCCGAGCAATATAAGAGGAATCATTTTAAACTTCAATTCTTATTTTTATAACGAAGCATTTTAATCTTCGTTTATATTTCTTTCAATTGTGTGCTTTTGTTTTCTAACGTATAATTATTCCATGGCTCGGATACTGGACAGAATTAACAGTCCGAAAGATCTGAAAAAGCTTTCGGATGAGCAGTTGAATGTGCTCGCTGACGAGATCAGGAAAGAGTTGATTGAATCCGTCTCACAGACAGGTGGTCATCTTGCTTCCAGTCTCGGAACAGTAGAACTTACTTTGGCTGTTCATAAGGTATTTGATGCACCCAAAGATAAAATAATTTGGGACGTAGGACATCAGGCATATACACATAAACTTATTACCGGTCGTCTTAAACAATTCAGAACCCTCAGACAATACAAAGGTATATCCGGTTTCCCGACGCCTGAGGAAAGTGAATACGACGCGTTTGTTGCTGGTCATGCCTCAAATTCTCTTTCAGCAGCTGTCGGAATGGCTGTCGCCAGGGACATGAACAAGGAAGACTATCATGTTATTGCAATAATTGGTGACGGGTCTATGACCGGCGGTATGGCATATGAAGCACTTAACAATGCGCTTTCAAGCGGTTCGAGACTTATCATTATTCTCAATGACAATGGCATGTCTATTTCAC
>JAEEGG010011238.1_pt1 | contig 19598 bp, 15 predicted proteins | sample 9134161 | NCBI WGS metagenome assembly JAEEGG01 (sample SAMN16246543, study PRJNA631951) | gut metagenome | biome: gut microbiome; feature: rumen; material: CR-attached | host: Bos | place: Iran: Karaj | collected 2018-10 | reverse complement strand
CGACAGCATCCAACTAATCGTCTCTGCCGCCCTGACAATGATTATCTATGTCACTATGCTTGTTTACCTTGACTGGCGACTGACGCTGCTCGTTGTTGCGGTTATGGCCATAGGCACATTTTTGCTATCAGCCAGTCGTCGCCTGAAGCGCGAGAGCAGAAAGCTACAGGCTTTGAACGGAGAACTTATGACGACCACGCAGGAAACACTCGACTCACTCAAGGAAATCAAGGCTGCTACGGCAATAGAATATGTAAATCTGCGTCAACAAAGCCAGAACCGCCTGTTCACCGCTCGTCGCACCTCGCTTTACCGCCGCATCTATGCCGCTTCGCCGCTGAGCGACTTTGTAGGCAATGCCATAGTCGCCGCTATATTGATTATAGGCGCCTACCGTGTTATGGGTGATGCAGCAAGCCTGTCGCCAGCTTTGTTTGTCTCATACATAATGATTTATGTGCTTCTGCTTACACCTATAAAGGACTTCAGCAATGCCATTGCGCAGTTCAAAAAGGGTAGGGGAGTGGAAGAACGCCTGGACGAGATAATGGATTCTGCTGCAAGTGCTTTGTCTGAGGAAGACAGCCGCCCCGAACCAGTCACATCTATCGAATTGCGCAACACCTCGTTCGCTTATGGCGACAAGCCGGTGTTTGAAGGTTTGAGCCTCATTGTGCCGATGCATAAGCATACCGCTATTATTGGCGAGAGCGGTAGTGGCAAAACAACCTTTGGAAGAATGATAGCAGGCCTATTGGAACCACAGCAGGGTGAAATCCTTGTCAACGGTACACCGATGGCCGCTGGCGCCCGGGCAGGCAGAATCGCCTATATCCCGCAAGAACCAATGCTGTTCAACGACACCATAGAAGCCAATATACGCTTCGGGCGGCAATGGGTCACACGCGACGACATAGACAAGGCTGTGCAAATGGCTCAGCTCGAACCCGTGCTGCAGATGCACAAAGACGGGCTACACACTTATATTGGCGACGGCGGCTCGCTCCTTAGCGGTGGCGAACGCCAACGAGTCAATATCGCCCGTGCATTGGTGGGCAACCCCAGTGTCGTTATTATGGACGAGGCGACAGCCGCCCTCGATGCAGCTACAGAACAGCGCTTTACCGAAGCATTACACACGATGATGGAGGGGCGTACGCTTTTGGTTATTGCCCACCGAGCCTCGACAATAGCCAATTGCGACAAGGTGTACGATATGAGAACAAAAACTTTTGTCAATCAGTAACCAATGAGACAGAGTGGCCATATCAAGATGCTTTTGCCGTTGTGCCTTCTGGCGATGCTGTTTTTTTGCCGAGTAGCTATTGCCGAGCCGATATCCTTGCAGGTCCACCAGATAGCCGGACGCACCGTCCAGCTCGACTGGGATGCCGGCACAGGCACTACTGATATTTACCGCCGCTACCCCGACGAGAGCCAACTGTCGCTTATAGGCTCGACGTCAAGCAATACGTGGACCGACCGCCACAACCGCAGCGTGTGCAACGACACGGTGTATTATGTTGTGCGTCGCGGCGGCGACGAAGGCTCTGCCGCGATTAATATCTCAGACAACGAGCCCACCGCTCCGGCCCAATGGGGCGTTGTTACTGTCGATCAAGCCCTTCAGCACATTAAGCTGGAGTGGATAGCAAGCCAGGACACCGACATAATGGGCTATCTTGTCTTGGAGGGCACCCCGAGTTTAGTCATCGATACCGTTTATGGCCGTACAAACACCACATATATCTATACGCAGGACAGTTGCACACAAGTCCGAGAGTTCCGCATTAATGCCTTCGACTCTTGCCGCAAGGCCTCGGCACTGACCGATCAATGCAACAATATGGTCTTGCACCTTGAAAGCGAACCCTGTAGCCGCACGTTGACAGCCCGTTGGAACACATACAACAATATGCCGTCAGGACTTGGTCGCTACGAGTTGTGGGTGAGCCAGGACGATGCAGCTTTTGTCTTGGCAGGACAGCAAAACAATATCAGCGATACAAGCATCGATTTCACTATAACAGAGGAATGCCAACAAGTAAAAGCCTACGTCAAGGCTGTCTCTGCCGACGGCACTCTCGAGGCTTTGTCGAACATAAAGCAGGAGGTTCTTGCAACGAGCCAGCGACCGTCAATACTATATCTTCGCAAGGTCTCGGTGTCTGATGACGGCAAGAACGTTACAGTTGTTGGTCAGACCGACACCAGTTGGGCCGGCCACCAATACACCGTCTATCGCAGTGTCGGTGGCGGTGCGGCAAATGTTGCAGGTTATTGCACGGCATCTGCCACAGGCGGGCTTGTATGGACCGACAGAGGCGTAAATCTCGACGAGAAGCACACCTATTTCTTCGGCATTACAGACGGCTGCGGTCGCAACGAGATGCGCAGTCAGAAAGGCAGCACCATCCTTGTCGAGCTTGTAACCGAAGGCAACTCCACAAACCTTCAATGGAACGCCTACGAAGGATGGCAAGGCACCACCACCTACGGTGTCCTTACTTGTCGGGGCGAAAGCAATCTATGGCAGCTTGAAGGCACCACCACCAACAATTGGATGCCTAATGTCTCTGACGGGGCAGGAGGCCTTTGCCGCTACAAAGTGGCCGCCTTCGAAGGCCCTGACTCGCAATACGGCCATTCCGACAGCCTGCAAAGCACCGTGGCCGTCTACAACCCTCACACCGACATTTGGATGCCTAACGCCATCACACCGCTCGAAAACAGCAACAACGCCGTCTGCCCTGTGTCGGTATACATCAACCCCGACCAATACAGCTTTTCCATCTACAACAGGATGGGATTATGCATCTTCTCGTCGACCACCCCTGGCCAAAGTTGGGACGGCACCTATAATGGCCACCACGTGCCCGAAGGAGCCTACACCTACATTATCAACTACCTACAGAGCGACGGTAGCAGACAGCAGAAAACAGGTACAATTCTAATCATATATTAACAACATCATCCCTTATGAGAGCCGCCATACACATTAAAAACCATACCAGTGAGCATTTAGAAGGCAAGCTTGCCCTTGTCGAAGCCTTGCACCGAAGAGGTGTCGAAGTCATCGATAAATGGACACCGGACATCCCCATTGATATTATCATATCCATTGGAGGCGACGGCACCCTGCTCAGTGCCGTACACCAAACTGGCGGCAGCGGCGTACCCATAGTTGGCATAAATTTCGGGCACCTGGGCTTCCTTACTACTGCCGGCCGCGACGATATAGAAAAACTGGCTGAATGCCTGACCACAGGCAGTTACAGCATCGAGCAGCGAACAATGCTTGAGGTAAAGACATCCGGCTCCACACTTTACGCCCTCAACGAGGTTTACCTCCATCGCCTCGATCAGAGTCCCCTGCTGCACACACAGGTAGAAGTCGACGGCTATATGGTTGCCACATACGCAGCCGATGGCCTTATTGTAGCCACCCCGACGGGCTCCACGGCCTACTCCCTATCCTGCGGCGGCCCCATCCTTGCACCTGGCTCAGGCTCCATAGTTATCACCCCGATTGCCGCCCACACCCTCACGTTGCGTCCCGTGGTACTCTCCGACAATGTCGCCTTGCGCCTTCACAACGAAGAGTCGGACATTGTCTGCACCCTTGGCGTCGACTCCTACGTCACGCAATTGTCTGGCACCGACGCTGTCGAGATACGCAAAGCCCCCTATCAGGTCAGCCTTGTCCGTATCGGCCAGCAGAACTTCTTCTCCGCCATCCGCGACAAGTTGATGTGGGGAATGTAAAATAAATAATTAATCTTTCAAGCAACCAATAGGTACAACATAAATTCCATCCTCACGTCGGTATGCGTATTTGCCTACAGCAGTAAGTATCATTCTGAATGAAGGTGATTTCATTTTTGAAGTGTCTATCTTATTGGTTAGTTCGTTTAGTGCACCTGCGCCTTCGTTAATCAATTTTTCTCCTCCAAGTTTTATTTCGATTAATCCGTACGATCCATTTCGCAGATGTATAACCGTGTCGCATTCAAGTCCGTTTTTGTCTCTGTAGTGATACACTTGTCCATCAAGAGCATCTGCATATACTCTCAAATCACGCACACAGAGAGTTTCAAAAAGTAATCCGAAAGTGTTCAGATCGTTCATCAGATCATTAGGTCCAAGACCGAGTGCTGCTGTTGCAATAGAAGGGTCTGTAAAGTAACGGCAATCCGAAGTGCGAATTGCTGTTTTTGAACGTAAGTTAGGATTCCACGCAGCCATATCTTCAATCACAAATATCTTTTTCAAAGCCGCGATATATGAATATATTGTCTTGTCATCCACACTGTCTACATCATTTGTTCGCACGTCTGAAGCAATGGAAGTTATTGGTGTTTGTGATCCTTGGTTTCGGGCGTATGATTGCATAATACGTCGCGTACGTTCACTATCTCTCTTTGTTCCGTCTACTCGTGAGATGTCTCTTTTAACGATTGCATCGTAATAATCAAACGCTCTGCCTAAGGCGATTTCTTTTCTTTGAAGGGTTGCTCTTGGCCAGCCTCCGCGACAAGTAAGATATGCAATATCCTCAAGTTTAAGAGAGTTTTCTTCTAAAAATTGCATAGGGGCGTTGAATAACTCCTTTAGACTTACTCTCCCGTTTGATTCGCCAGACTCCCACAAGCTCATTGTTCTCATTATCAGCCACGACACACGTCCAGTACCAGTGTGTTTCATTTCCTCATCATCCACAGGAACTGCTGATCCTGTTAAAATAAACTGACCGTCGTCATCTCTATGGTCAACCTCATATCTCACAGCATCCCATAAAACAGGAGCTGTTTGCCATTCATCTATAAGTCTGGGTGTTTCTCCGACTAAAACCCCTTTTGGATTTAATGCAGCCAGCTGATGCCAGTTAGTTCCCTCCTCTGGGTCATCCATATACACCACGCTTTTAGCTTGTTGTTCTGCTGTTGTCGTCTTTCCACACCATTTGGGACCTTCTATAAGCACAGCTCCCATCCCTTCTAACTTTCTTTTTAGAATATTATCAGCTATTCGTTGTTTATATTTCTTCATATTCATCTTTTTTTGCGTTGCAAAAATACAAAAAAAAATTCATATAAATAGTTCTTTATAGAAAAATATTTCCATAGTTGGCCGATTTTCATTTCCATAGTTGGCCGATTTTCATTTCCATAGTTGGCCGAAAAATACAAGAAATATATTTTGCAAAACAATGCGGTTTGATGTTTCAAAAGTTGTAAAAAAGTCACACCGATGGTGACACAGTTACAGATGACTTCCAATTGTTGCGACACTGTCGCAACAATTGTCAAGGGTACATTTTTGTTTTAATACTACCCTATAAGGCAATTATTCAAAAAAAAGATGTATCTTTGCAATTTGAAATAAAGTAGTAAGTATGCTATTCCAGAAGAATATACTGAAAAAACACCTCGCGATGCTGATGTCTGAGAACGTGGAGCGCGCGTGGATGCAATTTAAAAGCTATTTTCTCAACCCCGAGGTGCAGCAGAACATTTTGGCCTCAAAAGAGGAGCAGTTCCAAGAGGGATTCCTTCGAGAACTTTTCGTAAAGGTGCTTGGATATACCCTCAACCCTTCGCCAGAATACAACCTCATCACCGAACAGAAAAACGAGACAGACTCCAAGAAAGCCGACGGCGCCATCCTTAAGGACGGTAAGGTTATAGGCGTCATCGAACTGAAAGACCACAAGACCACCGACCTCTCGAAAGTCGAAGCGCAAGCTTTCAATTACAAGAGTCAGCACCCTGACGCACGACTGGTCATTATCCCCAACTTCGAAAAGTTGCGCCTTTATATCGATAATGCTGTTGAGTATCGTGAATGGAATCTCTTCCGCCTTTCAGAACAAGAGTTCAGCGAGTTGTATCTCTGCCTTGCCTGGTCGCAGGTTGAACGAGGAGTGGCTTGCACTATGAAACAGGAGTCGGTATCCAACGAAGACCAAATCACCAAAGCATTATATAAAGACTACTCGCAGTTCAAGCGCGTCCTCTTCGCCGACATCATTGCCTGCAATCCCTACCAAGAAGACAACATTTGGGCAGAAGACGAAAAAGCGTGGCAGCTTTTGCTTTTCAAGAAGACACAGAAACTACTCGACCGGCTTCTCTTCATATTCTTTGCTGAAGACGGAGGCTTGTTGCCGCCAAATTCGATAATGACGATTATCAATTGGTGGGAGCAAAAGGCAGAAAATGATGATTATGCTCCATTATATGACCAAATAAAGAAGTACTTTGGCAAAATGAACACCGGTTTCCACGGCAAGACATACGACATCTTCGCTTATAATGGAGGTCTCTTCAAGCCCGACGAAGTGTTGGACAATATTGTCATCAGCGACGAACCTTTGGTAGAGCATACTCGCCGGCTCTCAACCTACGATTTCGAGAGCGAGGTGGATGTTAATATCCTTGGCCATATCTTTGAGAACTCGCTGTCGGAAATCGAAGAGGTCGGCCAGCAAATCAGTAGCGGCGAGACCCCGAAAACCTCCAAGCGTAAGCAGGACGGCGTGTTCTACACCCCGCAATATATCACCAAATATATTGTAGAAAACACCGTCGGCCGCCTCTGTACTGAGAAGAAAAGCGAGTTGGGCATTGTCGAGGAAGAGTATTTTGCTGATAAGAACCGACAGAAACAAACCAAGCTGAAGCTGCTTGAAAAACTGAACCAATATCGCGAATGGCTTCTGCAACTCACCATTCTTGACCCGGCTTGCGGAAGTGGCGCCTTCCTCAATGCAGCATTACAGTTCCTTATGGCTGAGCATTCGCTTATCGACGAAATGGAAGCCAAGCTGACCGGCGCCAGCATTGTCTTCCAAGGAATTGAAAACAGCATTCTGGAGAACAACCTCTTTGGCGTAGATATCAACGAAGAAAGTGTGGAGATTGCCCAATTAGCACTATGGTTGCGAACAGCCAAGCCTCGACGCAAACTCAATACGCTTAACAAGAACATCAAGTGTGGCAATTCCCTTATCAGCGACCCCGCTGTTGCAGGAGACAAAGCCTTCGACTGGCAGAAAGAGTTCCCGCAAGTCTTCGAGAAAGGCGGCTTTGATGTGGTAATCGGAAATCCGCCGTATGTCAATATGGCAAACATTCAAAACGAAAAAGAAAGAAAGTTTTATCAGAAAAAATATTCAACCGTTAAGAATAAATGTGACCTATATTCCATTTTTACAGAAAAATCCAAGTCTTTAATGAAAGACAAAGGATTATTGGGTTTTATCTTCCCTAACAGTTGGATGGGCACAGAAAGTTTCTCCAAGTTCAGAGAGTTCCTTTCAAAAGAAGTGAATGTATATCAACTAGTAGAACTGCCTCCTGGAGTTTTTGAAGATGCAATTGTTACAACAGTTCTATGTTTCTATCAAAATACATTGCCCCAAGAAAGTAACGTCGTGGATGTCTATACTTGTACAAATAAGGAATATGTAAAGAAAGACTTTGTACTTTCATACGAACAAATCATCAATAATCCTAACTCTTCGTTTGCGTTCGAGAAAACGATTTCTTTGGAGAATATTCCACACAAGAAACTTTCAGAAATTGCATTATTCTCTTTGGGAATCAAGACAAGCGATGATGCTCGTTTTGTCTTTAACGAGCCTATTGACAATACTTGTTATAAATTTATTCGTGGCCGCAACATTTCAAGGTGGTCCCATCCGTATAACGATGAATGGCTATGGTATCAACCATCTTTAATCTGTGAGAAGCCAGGAGGACGGCCTCGGGTTCTAGAAAATTTTTTGGTTGACAGAAAGATTGTCATCCAAGACATTGCAACTCAAATCACTGCCACAATTGATAATGATAAGTATTTGTGCAATGATACTCTGAATATCATATACTCACTAAATGAGGGGTATTCTTTAGAGTACATATTATGCCTTTTGAATTGCACATTAATTAATTTGTGGTTCAAAAAGATATTTCCTGCGGGGCTTCATATAAAAACGAATCAATTAGAACAAATACCTACTCCTGATATTTCTCTCGAAGACCAGCAACCCTTTATCGAGCTTGCCGACAAAATGCTTTCCCTCAACTCACAGCTGCAGGAGAAGCGCAGCCGTTTCCTGCGTCGCTTGACGGAGAATATAGAAGGAGTGAAGATAACGACAGCCTTGCAGACCTTCGACCAGATGGACTTCGCTGGCTTTGTGGCAGAGCTGAAGAAGCAGAAAATCAAACTCACCCTCCAGCAGCAGGATGAGTGGGAAGACTACTTCCGCCAGTATGCCGACGCCTGTCGCCAACTCACCGACCAAATCGACGCCACCGACCACGAGATAGACCAGCGTGTATATGCACTTTATGGCTTGACCGACGAGGAAATCAAGATGGTGGAGGGGAGCGAATAATGGTTGAGATAAAGAACATACACGGCGATGTAATTGCACGGGTTGAGAATCCCGAAGAAGTTATTCGCGACATCCACGGTGAAGTCGCTGACATCTTGCTCGCCGACCTCCCTGCATCACACCACCATAACCATTGTTGCTAACATTTGTAAAAGAAACATTAAAAATTACAATTATATGATAATTACAACAACACCAAACATTGAAGGGTACGAAATAATAGAATATTTAGGCATCATTAGTGGTGATATTGATATTGTTAATGAACAGGATGAGATTATTAAACTTGCTTACGAGAAGAATGCCGATGCCGTTGTCGGAGTGACGACATCGGCATATGTAGAGGTCTCTGACATTGTTACAACGAGTTCTGTGCACTATATTACAACGGGTACAGCGGTGCGTATCCGCAAGAAAATGTAACCACTCGGCATATAAGACGTTTGATTTATAAAACGTTGTGAGAGGTGCAAAGCCCCCTTTTGGAGGAATTTGCAAACATATTGCACATATAACCAAAAGAAAGTACAATGGTTGACGTTTAGAAATACTAATTCGACAATATTATTCTTTGAAAACTTTCATTGAGGACGCCATCGCGTCCTCTTTTGTTTTTTTGAGTTTTTTAGCAAAATGTCGGATTTGGGGAGGTCGGAAAAGGGCTAAAAAAGGGTCAAAAACGGTCTTTTTCAACCCTCTGATTTACAGGTACCAAATTCTTACCAAATTTTACCCAAAGTTTTACCAAACTTTTATCAAATTTCAGCTTAGTAGAATTTGATAGGTTTTTATCAAAAGTTCTGATAGGCTTTGATCTAGGGTGTGGCTTTTGAAGGTGTTTTTTATCGCGCGGTAATGCGGCGGAGTATTTAAGAGAGGGCGGGGTGCTTCCACTTAACATTTTGTTAACAACATTTTGTTAAGTCGGAGAAATGGTGCTTCATTCAACCGTTAATGAAGACGAAAAATATGTGTGCGGTTCTTGCTTTTTCAAAATTTTTCTTATCTTTACAATTCGAAATATTTGTTAAATAATGGAGTTAAGCGCATATTTTCAGCCAGTTAACGTTAACGACATCGCCTTTGGCGAGGGGGAATTCTATGCAAACATTGCTTCGGCCACTCAGATTTATGCCGAGGAAGGGTCTTTCCCGAGCTTGGAGGATGTCACTTTGGCCTTGCTGGGTGTCTGTGACGACAGCGGGTCGGTTGGCAACAAGGGCTGTAAGGATGGGCCTGACGAGATACGCCGCTATCTTTACCAGCTGGCAATGCCGGTGGATAATATGAAGATGGTTGACTTGGGCAACATTATGCCCGGGGCTACGGCCGAGGACACGCGTTTTGCGGTGACGGAGGTGCTGTACAAGCTGTTTGAGAAGAATATCACTGTGATTATTCTTGGCGGCGGCCAGGATTTGTCGTTCTCGAACTATAAGGCCTACGAGGTGCTGGGTCGCGTGGTGAATGTGGCAAGTATCGACTCGATGTTTGACTTGGGTACGGACACGAAACCGCTCAACAGCCGTAACTGGCTGAGCCACGTGGTTGCGCAGCAGCCTAACTATCTGTTTAACTTCTCGAATATTGGATATCAGACCTATTTCAACGGCAGCGGATTGGTGAAGCTGATGGACGAGCTGAACTTTGACGCCTACCGCTTGGGTGCCATCCAGGGCGATATGGTGCGTGCGGAGACGCTGGTGCGCTCGGCCGATATGGTGTCGGTCGACATCAATTCGGTGCGTCTGAGCGACGCTCCGGGTCAGGAGCAGGGTTCGCCGCACGGTTTCTATGGCGAGGAGCTGTGCCGCCTGTCGCGCTTTGCAGGAATGAGCGACAAGCTGTCGTCGATAGGTTTCTATGAGTATAATCCGCTCTATGACCGTCGCGGGCAGACGGCGCATCTGCTGGCTCACGCGATATGGTATTTCATTGAGGGCTTCTACAACCGTGCGTCCGATTTTCCGCACCGCGACAAGCAGAACTACAAGCACTATATGGTTGGCTTGAACGAGGGCGACTTTGAGATTTCGTTCTACAAGAGCAAGAAGAGCGACCGCTGGTGGATGGAGGTGCCCTGCAGCGGCGAGCGCAAGGAGCAATACCAGCGCCACCTGCTGATTCCCTGCACATACGCCGACTATGAGCAGGCGCAGAAGAACGAAGTGCCCGAGCTGTGGGAGAAATACTATCAGCGACTTAATTAACCTTAACCTTAACTTTAACCTTAACTTTAACCTTAACCTTAACTTCAGAATGTAATGTCCCTCTCACTCCCCTCTCACTCCTCCATCACTCCCCTTTCACTCCCTTTCACTCCTTTCAACCCTTTCAAACCCTTAAACCCCTATCCTTAACGGAAACCAAAACCAAAACGAAGACGGAAACCAAAACCAAAACGAAGACGAAAACGAAAACAAAGACCATCTCAACAAATCAACATTTAAGCCCCTAAAACGTATCAACATAAAACGTATCAACATAAAACATATCAACATAAAACATATCAACAAAACAACATATCAACGTATTAAAATTTCAACGAAACAATTATATTAACAATTTAAACCATTAGATCTTATGAAAAGAACAAGTACAATTATCGCTTTGGCAGCATTGGCAGGCTGTCTCGCAGTTGGTTGCTCGAAGTCGACCTACTTTCAAGTCTATCAGACACAACCCGTGAACACGGAAAAGTGTGTTGCCAAGGATGGCAAGCTTGTCCACGAATCGGGCGACTTCACGGTGCGTTACAACTTTTTTGCTGAGAACGGCGATGCCGGCTTCTGGTTCATCAACAACAGCGATTCGGTTGTGTTTCTGAACCTTGCCGAGTCGTTCTTTATCCTGAACGGTCACGCCAACGACTATTATCAGGCTCGTGGATGGACCACCACCAAGTCGTCGACCATCACAATCTCGAAGCAGGAGCGCAAGAACAAGAAGAAATCAAGTTCTGAGAACACCGAGGGCAGCAGCACCAGCGAGATGAAGGCCAGCCAGGTAACGGAGCGTGCCATAGTGGCCATTCCGCCCCACAGCACCAAGTATATCTCTGAGTACCACATCGTCTCGAAGGAGCTGGAGATGTGCGGCGTGAAGGACACCCCGAAGAGAGGCAAACCGCTGGGCTTGTCGTTCACCGTGGAGAACTCGCCTCTGTTCTTCGGCAACTACATCACCTATACGGTAGGCAGCAAGGGCAAAAAGCAGCACATCGACGACCGCTTCTTTGCCAGCGAGATTATCAATGTGAACGGTGCCGCTATGTATGAGACCGTGCGCCTCAAAGACGCCTGCGGCAAGGAGACCGGCGAGAAGGCTGAGAGAATCCGCTACTCGACTCCCGACCGCTTCTATATCACCTACAAGAGATAATTAGATTAGTGTAAATACAATGATGGAGCTAATGGACAATATGAAACGGCAATAACACGATATTTCCTGTTGTCCATTAACTCCATTTCGCTTTTATAAACAATAACAATTAAAACAGAAAACCTTTTTAAAACAAAATAATAGTTTAATCCAAGGGGGTGCCCAACTAGGCCGAGCGGCCAATGGCTGAGAACATACCCCTCGAACCTGATCCGGATAATACCGGCGGAGGAAAAATTTATGAAAAAACAACAGATTAGAATGGGTGCATTGAGCAAGATGCTCTGCACCGCGGCAGTTATGCTTGCCGCATCCAACGTTTCTTATGGTCAAACGGACAAGCACGACACCGTAATCGTGCGGCAATTGGAGACAGTCGTTGTCTCTGACTCGCGTGTGGACAGCAAGGCTCCTCTCACAACTACGAATGTGGGCAAGAGCGAGTTGCAGGATGCTCGTGGCGATGTGTCGCTGCCTTTTATGCTTGAGACGCAGCCTTCGGTGGTTGCAAGTGGAGAAAACGGCTCTGTGGGAGCCACGAAATTGACGATACGTGGTGTTGATGCCAGCCGTATCAATGTGAACATCAACGGCATTACACTCAATGATGCCGAAAGTCAGGAGGTGTTTTGGTACAATATCCCCAATCTTGGCGGTATGGCTCAGAGCCTCCAGATTCAGCGTGGTGTCGGAGCCTCGACAGGAGGAAGTCCGGCTTTCGGCGCCGCCATCAATATGCAGACCCTCAATTCTTCAAGCGAGGCATACGGAATGGCCGATTTTGGCTTGGGTAGCTGGAATACACGCCAGTACAGCCTCAGCGGTGGCTCGGGTATTATGAAGAACGGCCTGTCGTTCGATTTTGCTTACTCGGGCTTGACAAGCGACGGCTTTCTGCGTGGCGGTCAGACCGACCAGCAGTCGTTATTCGGTTCTCTGGCCTGGTACGGTGAGCGTACCTTGGTAAAGGCTCTCGTTATCATTGGAAAGCAGACTTCGGGTATAACGTGGAACGGTGCTGTTGCAGAGGACCTCGATGCAGATCCCACATACAATGATGCCGGTGCTTTCAAGGACCAGTTTGGCAATGTGCTCTACTATCCCAACGAAACCGACAACTATTGGCAGCAGCACTATCAGCTGTATGTCTCTCACCTGTTTGGCGACGGATGGAGCATCAACGGTGCTCTCGATTTCACCCACGGTGACGGATATTACGAGCAGATGAAGAATAAGAAATACAAGAACTATGGGCTTACCGCTATCGAGGACGGCAGCAAGCACAACTTCGTCACTCGCAAGCAGTTGTATAACAATGCCTATACCGCCAACGTTAACCTGCGACGCAATGGTGAGCGTTCGACATTGTCGTTCGGAGAGAACTTCCTCTTCTATGATGGCGAGCACTTTGGTAATATCATATCGTTCCGTGACACTGCAGTACATATCGATACGCCATACGAGTGGTATCGCAACTATGGCGATAAGATTGACAACACCGTTTATGCCAAAGGCACATACGATTTCACTTCCAACTTGAATGGATACGCCGACCTGCAGTTGAGAATGATTAATTATAAGGTTTACGGTTTTGCCGACGATTTGTTTGATATGGATTTTGAAGAGAACTACTTGTTCTTCAACCCCAAACTCGGCTTGAACTACCGAGTAAACGACAATCAACGACTCTATTTTGTGGCTGGTATAAGCAACCGCGAGCCGCGCCGTGCCGACATCAAGGACGCCATCGGCAACAACGATACCATCAAGGCCGAGCATTTGCTTGACATTGAATTGGGCTATCAGATTCAGAAGAAAGCCTGGAACTTTAGTATCAACGGCTACGCTATGCTATACAAGGATCAGTTGACCCCCTCGGGTGACTTCAGCAGCAGCGGATATGCCCTGATGGAGAATGTCGACAAGAGCTACCGCATTGGCGTTGAGCTGGTAGGTGGTGTCAAAGCTACCGATTGGATGCGATTCGATGCCAACCTGACGCTCAGTAACAACAAGGTTATCGACAACACTTTTACTGATTTCAACGATGGAGATACAGTTTTGCAGGTTTACACCCAAACCACCGACCTGGCTCTGTCACCTAATGTCATAGGTTCTGCCATCGCCACCTTTACTCCCGTCAAGGACTTGAATATTCAGTTGATTGGCAAATATGTGGGCAAGCAGTTTGCAGACAATACCAGTCGCGAGTCGCACCAGATTGACCCCTATTTCCTGCTTAACTTCAAGGCTTCGTATACGTGGCATTTGAAGGGCTCCAGCGAGATTGAGTGCCAGTTGCTTGTCAATAATATTTTGGACAGGAACTACCGTTTAAGCGCAGGTGTGTGGGATGACTATGACGACGGTTATGGCTACTATCATCTGCAGGGCTATCTCCAGCAGCCGGGCCGTAACTTTATGGCACGCCTTATCTACAGATTCTAAATGATAGAAATATTAGGGCTACAGATATCAATCATCGACTTTGTCGGTGCCGTCATCGGCCTGTTCTATATCATAAGCGAATATAGGGCAGGCCGGTGGTTCTGGCCCTTGTGCCTGCTGATGTCGGCGTTCTATATCGCCATTGATTTCAGCTCGGGCTACTATGCCAACGGGTGCATCTGCATCTACAATTTTGTTATGGCCATATACGGCATCCTTGTCTGGCGCGGCGTTGTTCAGAGCAAAGAGAAGAAAGAGCGTCCTTTCGGCTCCTGTCCTAACCGTCACTGGCGTTGGATTATGAGTGTGGCCTTGCTGTTGTCGGCCTTGCTATGGTGGCTGCTCGATGTGCTGGGCGAGAGCGACTATCCTGCCCTCGACGGCATCTCGTCGGCGGTGACAATTGTAGGAATGTGGATGCTGGCGCAGAAGTGGTGGCAGCAGTGGTTCTGCTGGATGATAGTGGAGCCACTGATGGTTGCCCTTTTCTGGATGGGCGGCAACTACGCATCGGCTGTGCTTTATGTAATCTATGAGGTGTTCTGCATACTCGGAGCCATATCGTGGCGCAGGCAGTATTTAAACAGCAAGCAATGAAGAAAACTATTATACTGGCCAACGGCCAGTTTCCGCGCCGCAAGGAGGCCTTGCAGGGCCTGTTACAGGCAGAAACGCTTATCTGTTGTGACGGCGCATACAACAAGCTGGTTGAGAGCCGGCTCTTTTCGCGGGCAACGCAGTTGCCACAGGTGGTGGTTATCGGCGACGGCGACTCGCTAAACCAAATAGAGCCACCATTCCCGACAGAATTCATCAGCCGCTTTACTGACCAAGAGACCAACGATTTGACCAAGGCTGTCAAGTATGCCCTGTCGCTTGGAGTGGAGCGACTTATCATTCTGGGTGCCACGGGATTGAGAGAAGACCACACCTTGGGCAATATAAGCTTGCTTGCCTGCTATTCGCAGATGCTTACAGCGTCGGGCAAGCCATTGGCTGTTAGGATGTATACTGACTATGGTTTCTTCACGCCGATTTCTGAAACGGTAACGTTGCCCAGCTTCGCCCGGCAGCAGGTGTCGCTCTTCTCATTAGATGAAGGGTTGAAAATCAGTACCGAAGGTCTGAGATACCCAATGAATGGCCGCCAGTTGCACCTTTGGTGGGAGGCCTCGCTCAACGAAGCTTTGGGTGACAGCTTTACTATCACCCTTGACGGCGAGGGTACGCTACTTGTATATCAGACGCACGATGCTAAGTAAAATATGACGTTAGGAGATGCTAATCTTCAGTAAATCCTGGCCGATATCGTGACGGTAGTAGCGACCTTTCCATTTGATGTTTTCAGCTGCCTGTAAACTCTTCAGCAACGCTTCTGGCAACGAATGTGACAGAGTTGTGACGCACAGCACACGGCCGCCGTTGGTAACTATGTTGCCGCTGGCAGTGCGTTTCGTACCGGCGTGGAACACCAGCGACTCGCCGATTTCGTCAAGACCATTGATGGTGTCGCCTTTCTTGTAGCTTTCTGGATATCCTCCGGCTGTGAGCATCACACAGGCTGCTGAACGCTCGTCAATGTCGAGTTTTTTGTTGTTAAGTGTGCCGTCCCACACTGCGTTGAACAGTTCTACAACGTCGCTCTTAATGCGCGGGAATACAGACTCTGTTTCTGGATCTCCCATACGGACATTGTATTCAATGACGTAGGGGGCGAGCGTTCCGTCAGCATCCTTTACAGCCATAAGGCCGAGGAATATGAAACCTTTGTATTGAATATTTTCTTTTTGTAGACCTTTGATGGTAGGGATAACGATGTCGCGCTCCACTTTTTGCATAAATTCTTTGTTGGCGAACACCACAGGGCTGACGGAACCCATTCCACCAGTGTTGAGACCGGTGTCGCCCTCGCCTATGCGTTTGTAGTCCTTGGCAGAAGGCAGTATCTTGTAGTGCTTGCCGTCGGTAAGCACAAAGACCGACAGCTCTATGCCGTCGAGATATTGTTCGATAACCACGCGGCTGCTTGCATCGCCGAATTTGGCATCCTCGAGCATTGCTTTCAGCTCCTGTTTGGCTTCTTTCAGGTTGTCGAGGATCAACACACCTTTGCCGGCAGCCAATCCGTCGGCCTTGAGCACGAATGGCGCGTTGAGTGTCGACAGGAATTTCTGACCCTCTTTCAAGGTGTCGCGTGTGAAAGTCTTGTATGCTGCGGTGGGGATGTTGTGGCGCTGCATAAACATTTTGGCGAAGTCTTTGCTTCCTTCCAGCTGTGCTCCTTGAGCCGAGGGGCCTATCAAAGCCACGTTCTTCAAAATCTCGTTGTCGGCAAAGAAGTCGGCTATGCCACCCACAAGAGGAGCCTCGGGTCCGACGACAACCATCTTGATGTCGTTATCGATTACAAATTTCCCGATGCTCTCAAAGTCGTCAATTTTCAAGTCGACATTAGTGCCGCACTCTGTTGTGCCCGCATTGCCAGGGGCTATGAAGAGTCTGTCGCATAGTTCACTTTTGGCTATGCTTGCAGCAATAGCGTGTTCGCGTCCACCAGAACCAAGAAGAAGAATATTCATATTGTAAAACTATTATTTGCTTTTAAAAAAACGTAATAAGCCGTTGGATATTGTGCCATTATAAACTTTTCGCGTCAAATCGCAGGTAGCAGTCGCATATTTCTGCGTGGACACCAAAGGCTGTTTTTATTTTTTCGGGAGTAAGTGCCTCTGAGGTAGAACCTTGAAAAAGTAAGGAATGGTCGTTTAGTAGCAAGGTTTCGGGACAGTATCGAAGCGCGAGGTTGAGGTCGTGGACGACGATGAGGATGGTCTTGTTTTCTTTGCGGTTTATGTCGCTCAGTAGTTCCATTATTTCGAACTGGTGTGCTATGTCGAGGTTTGATGTAGGTTCGTCGAGCAGCAGGTAAGGTGTCTGTTGGGCAAGGGCACGAGCAATCATAACACGTTGCAATTCGCCACCGCTCATTTGGCTGGGAAGTGACAGGCGCAAATGCCAAGTGTTGGTTTTCTTCATAGCCTGTTCCACGATGTTCCAGTCTTCCTGCGACTCATTTTGGAGGTGACGTTGGTATGGGTTGCGTCCCATCAGTACTGTCTCGAATGCAGAAAATTCGATGTCGGTTTGCGGATGTTGCTGAACAAGTGCTATTTTTTGTGCCCGTTGTCTGGCATTGAATGTTCCAATGGCTTTCCCGTCGATGTTTACTGTGCCTTGCTGTGGTGACAGCAGTCCAGCAATGCATCGCAGCAGAGTTGTCTTGCCGCATCCGTTAGCACCCAATATGGCAGTAAAGGTTCCGTCAGCAATGATGAACGACAGATCGCCGAGAATTACCTTCTTGCCGTAGGAGCAGTTTATATGCTGAACATCAATCATAACTTGCGTTTCGATTTATAGAGTAGGTATATGAACATTGGTGCACCAAGCAGTGACGTAATAGAACCCACGGGTAGTTCGTTGGGAGGTATGATGGTGCGTGCAAGGGTGTCACAAAGCAACAAGAATATGCCGCCAACGAAGATAGAGTAGGGGATGATGCGTCGATTATCGGCACCGCAAACAAGTCTTATACAATGAGGCACCACCAGTCCTACAAAACCGATAACGCCGCAAGCAGACACCGAGAATGCTACCATAAGTGTTGTGAACAGCAGTAATCGCCGCCGCACTTTTTCGACCTCTACACCAAGACTTTGTGCTGTCTCACTGCCAGTAAGCAGCAAATTGAGGTCTTTGCTGTGGTATAGCACTACGGCAAGTCCCACCAAAGTCACGGGCAACACAATCCATACGTCCATCCACGAAGCTGAAGCAAAGCTGCCCATTGTCCAAAAAATGATGCTCTCCATTTTGTCTTGGTGCATAGCCATCAGCAGCGATATTATGGCTGTGATAAGGAACGTCAGGCATACACCGGTCAGCAGCAGTGTGGTTGTGTGCATACGGTTGCCTGTGGCAGCAATCTTGAAAATAAGTAGAATTGTCAGCAAGGCGGTGAGCAATGCGATGCTACCGACACCCCACAGATAGGCTTCAAGTCCAAGCACTATGGCTCTGCCAGCACCCAGTGAGGCTCCCGACGAGATGCCTAATACGTAGGGATCTGTAAGAGGGTTGCGGAACACCGATTGGTAGGTGGCACCGCATATCGACAAAGCCGCGCCAACCAGCACGCTGAGTACTACGCGCGGCAGTCGAAGGTTCCAAAAGATGGGCGACTGCATCAGTGAGGTGCGGTCGAAATGCACAACACCGACTGTGGAACAAACCAGCATTGCCGCAACCAGCAGTATTGCCAGCATAGCAGAAACCAACCATATGTTTATTCTTTTCTTCATTTCGTTAAAAACTGCGTTTTTGCTCCCTGTCTGCTGTTGCGTTTTGCGAGTTCTCTGTTCACTAATGCAGGCACCTCTTCGTTACGCATCAGACGGCCGTCGGCACGTCGCCAAGCCAGTTGCGGCAGCGCCTGGAAACGTGGCGGAACTTCACCGGCAAATCGCTCAAGCATTATGCGGCCGTCCAGCCGTTCCAGGAAGTCGCATACCAAGTTCAAATATCCTTCGCAAGTTGTTGCCTCGTCGCACACTCCGATTTGTCGCAGTGCATCGCGTGCCTCTTCGGGTGTTGCTTCGATGCGTAGATTGATTGCCTCAGATAGGCGTGTGCCTTTGATGATTTGCAACTGGTGCAGTTTCAAGCTGTCAATTGGCAAGTTGCTTATAGCCTCGGCTTCGTCCAAAATCATAGCACTGTTCTCGCCGGGTAAGCCTATGACAAGATGTGCGCCACAGTGAATGTCGAAACAGTGTGTCAGTTCAATGGCGTGCCTTGTGGCTTCAAATGTGTGGCCGCGGCCTATGGCGTTGAGCGTCGAGTCGTAGCAGCTCTCAATGCCATACTCGATGGCTACAAACAGATGCTTTTCAGCCAACTGGGCAATGTATTCCAACTTTTGTGCATCAATGCAGTCGGGACGTGTTCCAATGATTAGGCCTTTCACATCAGGATGGCTTAAAGCTTCTTCGTAGCGCACTTTCAGAGTCTCGAGTGGAGCAAAAGTATTGGAGTAGGGTTGGAAATAGGCTAGATAAATCTTAGTGTCGGGATAACGATGGCAGTGGAACTCTATGCCTTCATCAATCTGTTGAGTGATGCTTTTTGTTGGAGAGCAGTAGGATGGGTTGAAAGCTCTGTTGTTGCAAAACGCACATCCACCTATGCTGCGGTCGACGCTGTTGCGGTTTGGGCAACTGAATCCAGCGTCGACCGACACCTTTTGCAGGCGCTGGCCGAAACGTTGGCGTATATAGGCGGCATATGAGTTGTACAGAAGTTCGCTCAT
>JAEEGG010011234.1_pt1 | contig 19604 bp, 17 predicted proteins | sample 9134161 | NCBI WGS metagenome assembly JAEEGG01 (sample SAMN16246543, study PRJNA631951) | gut metagenome | biome: gut microbiome; feature: rumen; material: CR-attached | host: Bos | place: Iran: Karaj | collected 2018-10 | reverse complement strand
ATAAGCTCTCTGTTTCATCGTTGCATACAATTACAAAAAAAGGGAAGATAGTGGTTATTTCCTTTTTGGAAACAACCACTATTTAAGATAATTGAACTGCCGAGGATCCTCGGCAGCTCAACGTTTAGAGTAATCTCCTTCTACCCCACTTTATCACCGGCGTAGTGACCATCTCCCGCGCCTTGCGGAAGCAACGGCGGGCCCAGAGGATGTCGTCCTCGTTCTTGTCGCGGCCCCAGTTCTGGTCAGGGGCGGATCCTCCGCCTCCACAGTTTTGCGCGAAGGTAGTGGCTGCATCGACGTAACCGGCAAAGAGAAGAAATGCGGTCCGAAAGATTTGGCTGGTCTCCTCTCGCGAATAGGATTGCTCTGTCAATTTGCTCTCTTCATCGAAGACTCGAGCAACTCTTCCGGGAACCATCTTCTCATAGCGTTTCCCATCTATAGTGAAACCCCAGGGGAAAAGGTAATTCTTCCCTTCTTCGGATAGCGCAAATGCGACGCGTTCCTTTGGAGTCATCTGTCCGTATCTGTTCTCCGGACGCATCTTCTCCCAAGTCTCTTTAATCTTCCAGGATAATCTTTGTCACGAAATCGCTCATCATCGAAAGGGAAAAAGGTGCAGGCTTTACTCGTAAGGCTCCACAAATAACTGTTCCTTCCTCTGTAAACACCCAGCACAAAACGAAGTATCTATCTTGTCACTATTGTGAAAAGTGACACGGTTTACATCGTTATTTGAAAAAAAAGGCCTTCTGGGCGTTTCTGCGCGACTGTTTCAAAAATGGAAACAGTCGTAATTACCACTTATGAAATTTCGCGTTTCGTTTAAGGTATTCTTCCGGATTCTGGATCTCGAAGAATTTCTCTCCGAGAGTATAGTCCCGAATGTTCATCCGCTTTCCTTGACTGACCAAACGTTCTTTCCAGACCCGCTTGATGTGGGCTTTGCTCCATATTCCAAACAGAAGCGGCAGGTCTTCCAGATCAAGATGAACAAGAGCAGCTTCAATGACTGCATCATCGTCCAGACTTTCTGGAATACCCTGGTAAGACCAAAAGCCACCATTGGCCTTGATCTTCTCCAAGATAATATGCCGTTTTTCCTTCATGCTCTCTGATTGCTTCCCGTTTACTTCTTTTTCCACTTGATATCGGGTCTGCGCCAATGCAATTGTACCAGAGGAGAACCCCAATGCCTCGTCAATCCGTACAGAAAGGGGAATGGTTGCTTCGCGCTTTCCATTAATGATGGCAGAGATGGTCTGAAAATGCTCACCGACCCGGGCAGCCAGTTCCATTTGGCTAATCCCAAGCTCGGTTATCCGCTCTTTGATCACCTCACCAACACTAGGTACTGATATGATACTACTACTTTGCATCACTGCAAAGATATATAATCAAAATAAATTAAACAAATCTGTTTATTCTTATTGACTATTTTTACTTGCGCTAAAAACTACATCAGAACGGATGTAAAAAGCATATAAAGGGCCCCAATTACATCCGATAGCATATAATTTCGTCGTGTATTTATCACGAAAATCAGCAAAATACTACGGCTACTTAAATAATTAGCCGTTTTTCTTTTTCCGCTTCCTCAAAAACGGTGTTCCGAGCTGATCCTCAGAACCGAAGGGGAAACGAAAAGTCCCGTCGGAGGACCGACGGGACGGTAACCCAAATTATACTCTTCGCATTACCACAATTGGATATACGAGAATACACATGCCGCAACTGCCGCTATTGCGCAGATAAGCTGGACAATGGCACCTAATCCCTTATTGCTTGCGTTGGTTGTAGCATTGGCAAGGATTCCGAATCCAATCAAGATACATAATGTGGTAAACCAATGACAATCCCATCTCCAAAAACCGGCGATACACAAAACGATACCACCAAATTGGGAGAGCCTTCCTAGCAGTGCAGCAACGACACGCATACCGACTTTGTCCGAAGACTCGTCATGAGGAACCGTGGCGATTGCACACAGCAAGCCGAGAATAAGCAATGGCCAAGCGGAAACCGTACTGAAAGTGTAAGAACTATCTTCGCCGGCATTGGAGCACGAAATAAAGAATAAGAAGCCCAAAAAAAGGCCCAAGAAACGGTAAATCTTGTTTTTCATAATAGGTGAATTACGTATTTTGTAAAAGTATGCATTAATCTTTAAAAACGAAAATTAATTAAATCCATTTTTCGCTATATTTGTAGAGAATGCGTTCGGGAATTCGAATTCATCATTAATGATTAATCTAATAACAAAAAGAGATTTTTATGATTAAAAAGTTGCTAATTCTTTCCTTGGCTTTATGGTTTTGTGCAGTGTCTTTTACTGCATGCAAAAACATGAAAAGTTATGATGTCAGTGGGACAAGTAAAGGGCACGAATATGTTGATCTTGGTCTCTCAGTAAAATGGGCCACTTGCAATGTAGGAGCCGGATCCGTTTCCGAAGTAGGAGGCTATTTCGCTTGGGGAGAAACCGAGCAGAAGAGCAATTATGATATCTCAAATTATAAATATCAGTTTGATTCTACGACCTTCACCAAGTATTGCTGTAATGCAAATTGGGGGACGGTTGACAACTTGAAAATACTTCAGCCTTCAGATGACGTGGCAAGCTCGTGGGGCGGAAGTTGGCGCATGCCCAGCAAAGATGAGATGCAGGAGTTGATTGATAAATGCAGTTGGGAGCTGAAAAGCGAGGGTTATTTTGATAATGGGAAACTTCATGCGCACAAGTATTATAAAATTACAGGTCCCAGCGGCAAGTCGCTCCACCTTCCTCTTTGTGGTTTAAGAGGTGACGACCGCCTCGCTTTCTTAGATGTTGGAGTCCTTTATTGGTCCAATTCACTTTATGAGTTTGAGAGTGGCGATCCCGGATGTGCTTACTTTCTTGCAGCCTATACCGACACCTCCCTTGTAGCCCAAATAAATACAATGCCGCGCGGATTTGGTATGCCAGTACGTCCTGTATTAGAGGAATCGCTATTTGGAGATTAATGGGGGAATGAGTATATTCGTGCAAGCAATGAAACCAATTGTAGTTAATATGAAAAAACTGTTTAAAACGCTGCTGTTCTCCGTTATTGTTTTTCTATTTTCTTCTTGTCATTCCAATTCGAAGTTCTCTAATATTGCAAGAAGTGATATGCAGTATCTGAAATTTCCGGGATATGAGTATTTTGAAAATAGCGTTAACATCAACCCTGTCGATGTCAATTCTGCCTCTTATGCCGAGTTGCTTGCGAATGAGCCCTATCAGATGTATGCGTTGGAAACAGCAACCTATCAGGTGGTCATGTCAACCGATGACAAGCCTGAATTAGGAGAGATGCAGGCGATCAGTACCACTGTCCCTTTTGAAGGATTCGGTTTCATGGCGGATGTTACTTACAAGGATAAAGAGACAAAAAATATATTGTTGTACATCGCAGATCAGACAGCCGCATCGTTTGGGATTATCATGGATAAGGAACTGCTTGAGAGCGCCGCTTTGAACCCTGAGACTGTAGCTTCTTTTTCAAAAGCTTATAAACTTGACGAAAACACGGAGATGACCTATGCTGAAAAACTGGTTTCAACCTTTTTCGTTAATCTAACCTCCGCTACCTTGCCCAATATCTATCACGGCGCAACCGTGAACACCAAAGATGGAGAAAAAGTGAGGGTCTTCGGCCTGATGCAGAAGAAATAACTGAAGGGGACCCATATCTCTGTTATGGACTGTAAAAGGGGAAATAATTCGGCTTTAAAATTTAGAATAGCCTGTCTGGTAATCCTTTTACTATCCATCGGCCATTTTTCCCAGGCCCAGACTCCCAGATTCTGCTTTACAAACAGTCCGCGCAATGCACATTTGGTGCTACGTTTTACGGATTTTCTGCCCGCGGCTGATATCTGCGTCTGGGCGGGAAGGACAACTATGGCGGATGTCGATATCTGCTTCATAAAGTACCCCAGTTCCAGCAGCATCGATATCTCTCTGGTCGATAATCCTGCTCTTGCAGATTACCGGATCTGCATAACAACCAATCCCCTTGATGCGGATAAGACCATTTCCATAACGCCTCGCCTTACCGCAGCCGATATTTGTGTCGGCATTTGGGACACGCCTACATCTTTTACAAAAGACATTTACATCAAAGGCATGGATTCCGCCAAGTTGCCCATGGATCAGAAAGTGGCTATTTTATACTGCCTGGGGTTGCTTAATAAGAAAAGATAACGGCCTTATTCGTATCTTATGGCGTCTTTTAAAGAGAACCTGGCATTGGTTTTCGACGATGATCTGAAAACCAAACCATACAAATGGAATAATTATCTCGATCTTGTCATCATCGGGATGATTTTCCTTAGCACAATTGCCGTTTTCCTGGAGACATTCCCGCTTTCAGATGGTCTTAAAAAATGGCTTGATGTCTTCGATTGGATATTTCTGGTGTTTTTTACGATAGAAGTATCTCTCCGCATATGGGCAGCCGATGAAATCGATCCAAAATACAAGGGGTTCTGGGGACGCGTGCGCTATTGTTTCTCATTCTATGGATTGATTGACTTCGTATCCACATATCCCCTCTGGCTTGGATTTGGAGGCTTGCGTGTACTCCGGGTGTTGCGAGTGCTTCGGGTATTCCGTTACATGAATGCCTTTCGCTTCTTTGGGGAGGCCTTCCGCAGCAAGAAGAAGGAATTGATGGTTTCCTTCGAGTTCCTGGTAGTTATCACCATCGTTCTGTCATTTGTCCTGTATCTGGTCGAACATGAATACAATCCGGATATCGCTGACGGATGGCAATCATTCGTGTGGGCGTTTGCCAAATACATCGGAGACCCTGGGAAAATGGCAGACATGCCGCTTGTGACTCCGGCTGGGCAGGTTATCGCCTTCCTTGTCGGCATACTCGGCATCGCCATTTTCGCGGTGCCGATCGGACTGCTGAGTTCCGGCTTCTCGGATGCCATGGACCAGGAGAAACGTTCGGAAGAGATCAAGGATTTTCACGGTCGGATGAGAACCGCATTTCGCCGTGGAGGCAACAAAGGGCTGCGGGAGTACTTGAATTCTCTCCCAGACGGAGGAGGAGATCGTTTCAAAGTCATCAATATCGTACCCCAGAGAAGGCCGGTGTCCTATTTGCAGGTAACGTGCGGGATGACAATGGATGATATAATAGAAACTTGTAACGAGTACGAGTGTTTCCGGCTTAAAAATCTCACCGCCGCACTTAGCGACGAAGAGTTTGCCGCTGACCGTTTCATCGTAGAGCACTTCCCTCTCAACAGTAAGTATGGATGCTGCATTCAAAGAAACTCCAAAGTAACCCTTGTCTGCCCCACGGGATATAGCGAAGTGGGCATAGGCTGGTTTGTCTATTACCTGGCCAAATTTGGGGGATTCAACTATATCTGCAAGGAAATTGAGGCGGATAGCAGCAATCCGGATTCCTATTTTAATCTTTCATCCTTAGAATCCGACTCGAAACGTGCGGCAAATCGCGAAGCATTCCTGCAGGATCTGAATGAAATCGCTTCTGAATGGACGATCATTATTGTGGAGCACCTGAAAGATTCCGTCAACCCAATGGACTTCCATTTCTCCGACGCACGAAAGGATGGTTTGGATCCAATCGTCCTGGATCAGGCTGCATACGATTCTTTCATCCGGCTCTTCTCGGATGAAATGGAGCACACCTTCGGCCTGAAAACGGACATCTGCTCGAAGCGCTATCCCCTTTTGAAAAAGAACCTGGCCTACACCTTACGGAAAAACCGTCCCGACTCCAACATCTTTGTACTTCGGGTCTCTTCGGAACTGGTTAACTTCAACTCAAGCAAACTCGCTGTCGCTTTCCATATTGCCCAGATCTTGAGCGGACAATTTGACGAAGGACGCGGTATTACCGAAACTGACCTTGCTGACTTGAAAGCAAAGAAAGTGGGATACAGCGAGAATAGCTAGGACTTGTATGCCGAAATAGTAGTTAGGGCGTTTTTATAGCTCCAGCCGAAGCACCCGGATGGGACGGTCGTGGCCCATGTATTGGGATTCGTCGATGACGGTTTCCCCGGTGGGGAGGAAGCCGCACTTCTCCATCACGCGGCCGGAGGCGGGGTTGTCGATGAAGTGGCCGCTGATCAGGGACCGGATGGCGGTGGTGGTCCGGATCCGGGCGATCATCAGCCTCAGGGCCTCCGTACAGATGCCCTGGTTCCAATAAGGCTTGGCAACCCAATAGCCGGTGATCGGTTCGCCTTCCCGGGCCGGGAGCGTGCACTCGCACGAAGGCCCGTAACCGATGCAGCCGATGGCTTCCCCCGTCTCTTTCAGCTCGATGGCCCAGGTGGTGTCGTTGCCGAAGACTGTGCGGAGGATTTCCAGGCTCTCCTCCAGGCTCTGATGCGGTGGCCAGCCCGCCCGGGACCCGATATCCGGGTCGGATGCATATTTGAACAGCGCCGGCGCGTCAGCGTCGCGCCAAGCCCGCAAAAGGATCCTTTCCGTTTCCATATCGACTTGTTTCATAGTACGAAGATAGTCAATCCAAGATAATAACGAAAATAGTTTGCCGGTTTTCGGAGAATTGTTATATTTGTGGGAAATTTCTAACTTTTACTACGGATATGCAAGAGAAAGACGGCAAATACATCTTCGGTGTCGTGAAGGTGGGAGACAAGGGGCAGATCGTGATCCCCAAAGATGCCCGTAAACTCTACGACGTGAAACCGGGAGATGCTCTGATCGTGCTGGGAGACCAGCGGGGCATGGCACTCCTCAAGACGGAAATCATCCAATCCGCCATCGACCAGGCCATGGAGGGCCTTTCCAAATGAGAAAGCATTGGATCGACAACTTGCGCTGGGTGACCGTGCTCCTGGTGCTGCTGTACCACGTCATCTACTTCTACAACAACAAAGGCGTTTTCGGAGGCATCGGCGGCTTCGGCCCCTATCCGGAGTGCCCGCAGTACCAGGACGTCGTGATGTACATCCTCTACCCCTGGTTCATGCCGCTGCTCTTCCTGCTGGCGGGCATCAGCGCGCGCTATGCCTTGGAAAAATATCCCGCCGGGGAATGGTTCAAGGCCCGCACGCGCAAACTCCTGGTCCCGTCGACCATCGGCCTGTTCGTATTCCACTGGATGGTGGGATATTTCAACACCGTCGTGGCCGCCCGGGAGGGCGTGTTCGGGGATATCCCCGCCGTGGCGAAGTACGTATTGATGGCCATCAGCGGTACCGGCCCGCTCTGGTTCATCCAGGTGCTCTGGCTGCTGTGCCTGGTCCTGCTGCTGGTGCGCAAACTGGACAAGAAGGACCGGTTCTGGAACTGGTGCGGCAAGGCAGGCATTGTCTGGATCATCCTGCTGGGCGTCCTGTTCTGGGCGGGCACGCTGACGCTGGTCCAAAACCCGCGTCCGGAAACGGCGGACGGTCTCCTCAATCTCTACAAACCGCTCTTTTACCTGATTCCTTTCCTGCTGGGTTATTTCGTGTTCTCGCACGACGAGGTGCAGGAGAAGCTGGGCAAGGCCTGGATTCCGCTTCTGGCCTGCGCGGTCATCACCGGCGGCATCCTCATCGGCACGACCTTCGGCCAGGACAACACCTCGCCGCAGTATCTGGGAAGTCCGCTCAACTGTCTCTACGGCTGGCTCGCCTGCCTGGCGATGATGGCCTGGTTCAAGGCAAAGTTCGACAGTACCGGCAAGTTTGCGGCCTATATGACGAAGAGCAGCTTCGGTCTCTACATCGTCCACTATCTGGTCGTCGCGGCCCTGGGCTACATGATGAAGACGTACACGTCCCTGCCGCCGGTGGCCATGTATCTCATCCTGGCCGTCGCCGTCTTCGCGCTGTCGCCGCTGCTGTATGAAATCCTCCGCCGCATCCCCTTCGTCAGGTGGTGCGTGCTGGGAGAGAAAAAGAAACGTCAGTAACCGTAAGCGTTCTTCTTGCAGAACTCGATGGCCGAGGCGTTGCCGCACTTGGCCGCCAGGGTGCTGTAGTAACGCGTCTTCCCCATGTCGAGCGGCGCGTACTGCATGGCCAGGTCATATAAGGTGTAGCCCAGCGTCTCGTCCTTGAACTTGCTCTTCCGGATGTTCTTCTCAGTCGTGTTGAACATCTGGCAGTAAGCCTCGACGGCCTCCTCGTAATAGCGGATCGACGCCTTCCGGTCGCCCTTCCGGGCATAGCAGTCGCCCAGGGCGTCCAGTATCCAGTAGTCGAGCGTCAGCGACTTGCCCCGGTTCTCCTCCAGCCAGGGGAGGGAGAGAGCGATGCAGTCGTCGCTGCGGCGCAGGATATTGAGGACCATCGCATACTGGTATTCGCTGTACATCGTCAGCACGCCCATCTCCTGCAGCTGGGCGAAACGGGCCGCCGCCTCGGTGTATTCCTTGGCGTCCATGTGCTGCTGGAGGGCCTTCTCGATGGCGAGGGTCGGATCTTCGGCCGGGGCTTCCGGTTGAGTCTCCTGGGCGAAATCCTCCTCGAAACGGTCGTCGATGACGAGCCGGTCGCCCTCCTGCGTCACCGTCCCGAAACAGTCGAAGGCGGCGTTGCCGACAATCAGCGGGACATTCTGCTTCGTGATGACGAAGGCCGGGAGGTTCTGCACGATGACACGCCCGATCTTCAGGCTGCGGATGACGAACGAGGCGGCCTTGGTCGAAGTGCCGTCCGGCATCTTGGTCGTGGTCATCCCGTTGACGTCCGCCGGGGCGATGTAGCCGTTCTCATACAGGAAAAGATAGGTCGTCGTGGACATGCTGGCGTACCAGTTCTCCGCGGCATAATAGGTCCGCACGCCCACGCCGTTGACGGAGGCGTCCATCGTATAGCGCCCGTCGCTCTCCTCGTGGAGCTGGATGACGCTCTGGGCCTGCAGGCTGAGGGCGGAAAGCGCAGCCAGTACGACGACCGGCAGGATTCTGTGGTTCATATCGTCAGGGTTTTATTTGCAAAGCATGATGTCCAGGATCATCCGGTCGGTGTCCTTCATCCCGGAGGATCCGATGGCGCCGACGTTGCGGATGGTTTTCTCGATGTCGTCGTCGATGATGCCGTCCGTGGAAGGAATGCAGGTCCCGCTGAGGGCCAGCACCGCCGACTGGACGGCGCAGGAGACGCCCGAGGCCACTTTCATCGCGCAGCCGACTTTCGCCCCGTCGCAGACCATGCCGGTGATGTTGCCGGCCATGTTCTTGATCGCGGCGCAGACCTGCGCGTAGCCGCCGCCCTGTAGCCAGACGATGCCGCAGGCCGACCCGGTCGAGGCGACCACGCAGCCGCAGAGGGCCGACAACTTGCCCAGGTAGTGCTTGATGTGGATGGCGACCAGGTTGCTCAGGATCAGCGCCCGGGCCAGGCGTTCGTCGTCGACGCCGTACTTGAGGGCGTAGGCGATGACCGGCATGCTGACAGTGATGCCCTGGTTGCCACTGCCGCTGTTGGACATCGCGGGCAGGGTGCTCCCCGCCATGCGGGCATCCGATGCTGCGGCCGTCATCCCCATCGCATAGCTCAGGAAATCATCGCCGAATACCTCCTGCTGGTTCTCGCGGATGGTCTTGCCGACGCGCAGGCCGTAGTCGCCCGTGAGCCCTTCGCGGGCCAGGGCCAGGTTGAGCGTGCGGTCGTCCAGGATGAAGGCGATGTCCCCGTAGGGAGCGCTTTCGGCAAAGGATAGAATCTCCCGGACCGTCAGTCCGTCTCCGTCCGTGGGGCTGTGCTCGGACGCGGCCGCCCCGGACTCGGAGCTCATCAGGATCTTGTCGGCGAAACTGGTCTCCACGATGCGGTCGTGGTCATCCTCGATGATGGCGTACGCGTGCGGGTCCACTTCCGCGCTGGCGGAGGCTTCTCCGCCCACGGAAACGGTGGCCTTCACGTAAAGCAGCCGGTCCGTATCCGCTACGGAAATGGCTACGCACTTGCCGGCGACCAGCGCCCGGGCCCGCTCCACGGCTTCGTCCGTCAGGCCGGCGAGCACTTCCAGGTTGCGGGACGAATCCCCGCAGACGGCGCCGAGCGCCGCCGCGATCGGCAGTCCCACCATCCCCGTCCCGGGAATGCCGACGCCCATCCCGTTCTTGAGGATGTTGCCGCTGACGGCGACGTCGATGTGCAGGTCTGCCGTCAGGCGCCAGCCCGCCGGGCAACGGGTGCAGCAGTTTTCTTCGATGATCTCCACGGCCTTGGCGACGGCCAGGGCGACGGCGATAGGTTCGGTGCAACCCAGGGCGGGCTTCACTTCGCGGTGCAGGAGATCGAGGATGGCTTGGTGACGAGGGTTCATAAAGCAAAGATAACGCTTATTCCGGAAGGATGTGCCAGACGGCGGAGGATTTCGGCTCGTCCAATTGGAGGAGCAGGCCTTCCGAGGCGAGGGCGGCGCCGCTCAGGGTCAGGACTTCGCCCGTATCTTCGTTGGTGAGGGTGTAGTTCCGCTCCGGCTGCAGGAAGCCCAGGCGCGCCGTGTATTCAGGCTCCGGGCAGGTCGCCTGCCGGAAGGCTTCCAGGACCGCCTCGTCGGTCTTGCGGTCGTGCCAGACGAAGACCGTCCAGTTCGTGTCATCCCTAGGCCCGTACCAGGGCGTCAGGGGATGGAAGTCCTTGACCAGCAGGTGCCGATACTTCTTCCATTCCCCGAAGGTGGAGCGCAGGCGGTCGTAGTCGAGGGCGACGTCGTGCGTCCAACGCTCTTCCAGGTTGTAGACCGGGAGCCAGGAACAGCGGGTGATGTAGTGCGTGCTCCCGCCGGGAATGCCCGGAGCCTGGTGGCCTGGGGCTTCCTTGGTGTTGGCGCCGTGGAAGGGGACCCAGCGGCAGTAGGACCAGGACATCGACAGGCGCAGGGGCATCGTCGTGCGGTCGTCGTCGCTGCGCATGAAAGGAATGCTCCGGCGCAGGGATTCGATGTCGTTGCGGCCGCCGCCGGAGGCGCAGTTGTCGATATAGGTGCATTTCCCGTGTTTCGCGCAGAAGTCGAGGATGCGGTCCCAGAGTTCGTAATGGCCCTGGATGGCCAGGTTTTCGGTTATTCCGGTTCGGGTAAGTCCCGTCCGGGCTGCGGTCCTGCCGTCAAAATCGCGCCAGGCCTTGATGGGATCGGAGTTGTTGTCCTCGCGGTAGAGGTCCGCTCCGGTCTCGTCCAGGACCTTCGTGATGCGGTTCAGGATCCATTCCAGGCACTCGGGGTCGCCCAGGTTGCTGGTGTAGCGGTTCCATTTGTAGTAGGAGCCCCATTCGGCCTTGTAGCCGTGGTATTTGACCATGTCGTCGAGGTCGCCGACCCCCTCGGACTCGAACCACATCAGGACCTTCATGCCCTGTTTGTGGCAGGCCTCGTTGGACTCGAGCAGGGTCTTGCCGGGCCATTTGACGGTGTCCACGATCCAGGAGCCCACGGCTTCGTACCAATCCCTTTCTTCGCTGTGGCCGCGTTGGTCGAAGTACCAGCCGGCGTCGAACCAGCGGAAGTCGGGGACGACGTCTTCATAGACAAGGCGCTCCAGGGTGCGTTTCCAGGTGTAGAAACGCTCCGAGATGGAGCCGTCGGAGTTGGGCAGGCCCGTATCCCAGGCGAAGTTGGTCGTCGAGAAGGGCTGGATGTCGTGCCCCCGGGCGTCGGCCTTGGGCATATTGTATTTGAGGAACCATTCGCGCCAAAGGTTCGAGGCGTCGTCGCGGTCGCGGCCCTTATAGGGCAGCATCACGACCAGCGCCGTCCGGACCTTTTCACCCGGCAGGAGCACGGAGTCGAAGCCGATGCAGTTGCCCGCGGTCCAAAGGGTCTGGTCCGGATCTCCGATGAATTCCGCCCACCAGGTCCCGGCCCAGCCCAGGGCCATCAGGGTGCCGCCGTCGCCGTGGACCAGGTCGAAATAGGGGAAATGCCAGTGCGTGGCGCGGCCGGAAGCCGCAGCGAAGCGCACGACGGTGTCCCGGAGCGGCATCACGTAGTCGGCATACAGGTGTCCGTGGTCCCCCAGACAGCCGCGCACGACGGGCTCATCCCCCTGGAAGGGCAGGGAGACGCTGCACAACTCCGTCAGTTCGCCGCTGGGTTCCGTGCCTTTGTTCTCGAACCAGACGGTGTATTCGGTCTGGCCGAATTCTGCGTTGAGGGCCGCGTCCACGCGCACTTCCACCTGGGGATCCAGGCGGTACGCCAGGTGCAGGGCCTTGCCCGCCGGGGTGGTCTCGCACCGCTGCGAGAGGGGCTCCAGGCCCTTCAGACCTTCGTGGGCGACGCTGTCATAGACGAAGGTGAAGGGGATGGACGTCGGGTCGGCCACCCAGCTTTCGAACTGCTGTACGCCCGTTTCGACGGCGGCGTTGGGCCGGTCCGTGGGGGCGGAGGTCTTGTCGGCTTTGCAAGCGGTTAGGAAGACGACGGCCAGCAGGAGGGCGGTAAGGGTTCTTTCTCTGTACATGGCTGGAAATGCGGGGGTTTCATACAAAGATAGGATTTCGTTCGGAATGTTTTCGTACATTTGGGGCAACAATCGCGAAATCAATGAAGAAACGTCTCATCCTCCTGGCTTGCCTCGGTCTTTCCCTGTGCTCCGGCCTGCGGGCTGCGACGCCGATCCGCGTCCCGGACCTGCGGGAGAAGACGATGGTGGCGCCGCGCTGGTTCGGCCCCAACGCCTTCCCGGTCCCGGAAATCACGGACGGGCGGGTGAAGGATAAGCTATGTTTTGAACTGGCGGGGGATTATTACCGGGGGCATCTGACGGACGGGCAGGACGATACCTACGACCTGTTCCTGCGGGCCTGGATTCCGCTTTTCTCGGACCGGGTGAACCTTTCGCTATGGATGCCGGCTGTGGAGCGCTGGAGTTATGACGCTTCCGTCCGGGAGGCCCGCCGCATCCTGTCGGACCCGGACCTGGACCCGGGATACGGCTCGGGCGACGTGTATGTGGGCCTGGACATCCAGCTGCTGACAGAGACGGCGCGCCGTCCCGCGGTGATGGTGCGCTCCGTCCTGAAGACGGCGTCCGCCAACTGCTTCGGCTATGCGCGGGATTACGATTCGCCGGGCTACTTCTTCGACATCACGGCCGGCAAAGGCTGGGGCCGCTTCCGGGCCTCGGCGACCACGGGTTTCCTCTGCTGGCAGACCGGCACCGGCCGCCAGAACGACGCCATCCAGTACGGCCTGGGCGCCTTCTACGACGGGGAAGTGCTGAATGTAGCTGCGCAATGGGGCGGCTATTTCGGCTGGGAACGCTACGGCGACGCCCCGATGACCCTGCGCCTCCGCCTCGGCTTCGACCTCGGCCAGCGCAACTCCTCTTCGACCCGGTCCGGCTCCTCCGTCCCCCGTTCCTTCTTAGCCGCCACCCGCCCCGAACCCTTCCTCCAACTCCAGCAAGGCCTTCAGGATTACCCCTTCACCCAGCTCCGTCTCGGCTGCGCCTGGCGCTTCTAGTCCTGATAGAAACAGAGGTCGTCGATCTTGAGGGTCAGGGGGCGCTGAATCTTGGTGTGGTAGATGCGGAAATAGTTCACGGCGGTGAGGTCGGGGCGGCCGCCGGTGATGCCGGCCTTGGAGAAGGGGAGCCAGAGCTCGTTCCAACCGGTCTTGAGGTCCTGGCTGGAGATGTACCAGGCATATTCCTTCTTGTCGCAGGTGCCGGAACTTGTGACTTCGATTGCGCCTTCGGCCTTGAGGTCCAGCGCGGTGGCGTCGCTCAAGTACAACCATAGGTGCAGACCACCCTTCTGGTGGCTGACCTTCGCGTCGACGGGCGTATCCCAGACACGGGTGAACAGGCCGACGCCGCTGCCGGTGCCGCTCAGGCAGCCTGAGCCCTGCTGCTTGTTGGCCGTGTCGATGGAGAGCGTCAGGTCGCTCCTCCATCCCCGGTCCGCGTCACAATCATCGAAGGTCGTCCGGATTCCGCCGTCGAAGATAGTATCGGGGATCGTCTTCTCATAGAGGAGACCGTCCTTGTCGAAGCAGCCCAACGCCCGGACCGTCGCGAGCGGGTTCTCCGGCGTGACCGGGTCGTCGGCGGTGTAGCCGCTCATCTTGCAGCCGGTCATCGTCACGGTCACCAGGCCGTCGCCCGGCAGGTAGAGGAAATCCTTGCTCGCGCCCACGCAGACCGTGCCCCCGTTGCGTCCGGAGAAGCAGTCCACGTTGGTCAGCGAGGTGTGTCCGCCGATGCCGGTGACGACCACCGGATGCACGTCATCCAGGACGGCGCCCTGGTTGGCGATGATGGAGCCCTGGGCGATCTGCCAGGTCCGGTTCTTCGCCCCGTCGTCGGTATGGTAGAGGCCCACCGTCACGCAGTCCAGGTTAAAATTGGTCAGTTGTCCGTAGGTGTGCTCGCCCATATAGACGCCGCCGTAGGTGCCGTAGGTGAAGATGTCCATCAGGACGGCGTTGTCGGTGGTCTCGATGGTGTAGGCGTAGGTTTTCTGGGCCACGACCTTGTCCACGATGGTGGCGCTGAAGCCACGGCCGAATTCGCGTTGGTTGGCCGGATTGACGTGGCAGTGCAGGATGCGCGGGATGTCGTAGCAGCGCGCGACGGCGATGAATTCCCCGCTCAGGGGGTAGCCATAGCAGTTCTCGAAGAGGATTTGCTCGCAGGCGCCCGGGGACGGCATGCGGAAGTCCATCGCCCGGTATTCGCCGTAGAAGCTCAGGTCCCGGAGCGTGACGCCCTGCGGCCCGTGCTCCCGGGAGCCCTGGATGGTCGTGGGATAGGAGATGACCTTGGAAGGGTCGTTCCAGGTCTGGTCGGGATACCAGAACTGGATGCCGCTCACCTGCGTGGCCGATTCCACGGAGAGGAATACGTTCTCCCGGTCCCGGATGACGAACAGCGAACCCGTGGGTCCGGTCTTGGCCGCGTTGGCCGTGCCGCGGCCGGTCGGCCCGTGGGCCCCGACCAGGGACACGTTGCGCTTCAGGACCAGGCCGCCGTCCATCGGGTAGCCATCCTCGACCGGCGTGACATAGAGCGCCAGCCCGGCCCCCTGAGCCTCGTCGATCGCCTTCTGGAGGTTCGCTTTGTTGACGGCGGCACTGTTGGTCGGCAGCACGCCAAACTCCTGGATGGACACCAGGCGCCCCGGGACGTCCTTGGCCACGATGATTGTCTCGACCGTATCCGTCCGTTCGATGATGCGCTCGATGATATCCGGCTCGCGCTTCCCGCAGGAGACGGCCAGCAACAATCCAATGAACAGTAGACTCTTATATTTCATATCTCACTGATTTTCAATGCAAAGAATACGGACGGGCCCGATCAGGCCCGAAGGGATGGGCTGGTCGTCCGCCGTATAGAATTGTTCGGAAGTGAATGTCACCCGGGCGCTTTGGGGCTTGCGTTCATCGCCCATCAGCCGGTTGGCCCAGGAGTTGGTGACCCGGATTTCCAGATGGTTATCTCCCGGAAGGAGTTTCCCGCTCACATCGATTTGATAAGGAACTTTCCAAGCCAGCCCCAGGTCCTCCCCATTGAGGAAGACCCGTGCCGTATGATGGACTTCACCCAGGTCCAGCAGCCATCTGCCAGCCCGTCCGGACAGCGTTTCATCGCCCTCGAAACGGCAGTCGTACACCGCCGTCCCCGAGAAGAATCGGATTCCTTCCACAGGCGAGGAAGACAGGTCGCGCAGGACCGGCAGGGTGACAGGATCCGGTACGGGGTCGTACTTCGCCTCGAACCGGACCTGCCAGGGACCGTCCACCTCTTGCACTACCGTCGTTTCCGGCGCCGGCACGACGTCCTCTTGTACGTCGGTCGGTTCCCGGAACAGGATGTACTGGGCATCGTCCGGCGTGAAATGCAGATCCACCCAGGTCCGTCCGTCCCGGATGCGGTAAGACGCGGCCTCCCGCAAACCGCTGTCCGCGTGCCAGATTTCCGGTTTGCATCCGTCGGTCCGGAAAGAGACGGTCAGGTCCCTGTACTCCGGTGTGATGTTGGCGACCCAATACATTTCACCTGCTTCAAGCTGGCGGTGGACAAAGCGGATGTCGGCCTCTCCGATTGCCCCAAGGTCTGCATCCGCTTCGATCCCGGTTGCCTGCAACGCTGTCCGAAGCGCCTTCTTGTCCGTAACGGGCAGGTTGGTTTCATCCCAGATCTGTCCGACGAGGCGTTGCCAGCGGCGGGCGCTTCCTTTCAGGTTGGCTTTGGCCAGCGGCCGGGGTCCGAAGACGGGGATGCCCGCTTTCCGGATCTTCCGGATGCGGCGCAGCACCGGCAGGGAGATGTATTTCAGATCCGGATCCAGGACCAGCGCCCGGTAGCGCATGCCGGAGGCCGTGACCAGGCAGCCGCGCTCCACCGTCAACTCATGTTGCAGGATATCGGCGTTGACCAGGTCGAAATTATATCCATCCGGAACGGGAATCCGCTCCTCGATATACATGCCCGTCACATTCTTGTCTTCCCCGTAAAACCAGGCGATGTCGGCGACCCAGCGTCCCTGCTGCATCATATAGCAGTTGCGGGAGAGGTAGTCGGTCCAGGTCCGGGCCTCCTCCGCCCAGGTGTCGTGGCGATTGAACCATTGCCCGAAGGGACCCAGGCTTAGTCCGGGCACCAGGGAGTCGACGGGCTGGTGGACGGAGCAGTGGACGACGAAACGGTTGAGCCCTTCTGCCAGCATGGCGTCTGCAAGCGGCTTCAAACTGCCGGGATGGCTCTGATAGGCTCCCTGGCCGTTCCTTTCACCGATGCGCCCGTCCACGGTGAAGGATTCTGCGGCGCAGATATTCTGCCCGTAGATATGGGCGATCGAGGAGGATTCGCGGATGTCCGCGTCTCCGGAAGGATAGGAGGAATGCCGTCCTTCATCGGTCTGGTGGATCCACATCGCCGCCATCGGCACGTCCGCTTTCCGTTTGGGCATCATTCCGTCACCCACGAAGGCCTTGCGCCATTCGTGCGATTCGGTGTAGCGGGTCATCCCGTAAGGGGCCAGGATGTCGCTGACGATGTCATAATGATTCTCGGCCATCAGTTCTCCCAGGGTGATGCGCCAGTCGAAGAGGAATTGCTCGCTTTCTTCCGCACTGCCGATGATTTCTCCGGTCAGGACGGGCATCCAGGGACGCAGTTCATAGCCGCGACGGCGGCGGAACTCCTGCTCCAGGTCGGGCGTCCAGTTGCCCTTGCCGGATTCGTAACTGTCGATCATCAAGCAGTGGATGGTCTTCCCCAAACCTCCGCCGCTCGCTTCTTGATACAGCGACAGATAGGAATCATAATACCTCCGGACGGCCGCTGCATTCAGTTTGTCCACTTCCAGTCCCGTCGCTTCGGGAGAAGCGGGTCCGTTCCTGCGTCCTTGCAGGTTATATCCGAAACGGAATATCTTCCAAGTCCCCTCCGGCGCCTCCCAGTCCAGCACGCCGTCCTGTACGAAGCGGCTGATGTCCAGCACGTCCCGGAGTGAAGGAGCCTCGGAGACGGATGGCGTGGGATAACGGTCGTAAATCAAGTAATGCGGGAGGTAGCCGGCCTTGTCCTCGACCAGATTGACGCGCGGGAAGGGATCGAGGCGCGCCTCGGAGGGTTTCAGCGCCCGGTCTGGGATGCAGGCCCGGATCCGGAATGCGCGGCCCTCCGTCTTCGGGAAATCGAAGGATCGGACCGTCGTTGTCTTGATGCGGGACATGGGCACTTCCTCCACGAGCGTCTCGAAGTGGCCGATCCCGTTCCGGTCTACCTCCAGGCTGACGGGCACGCCGGTGAATTCAGCCAGGTACAGGGACTGCAGGCTGACAGGAGCGGGATAGTGGAATTCGATCCAAGCATATCCTCCGGCGTTGGGAGCGAGCGGGGCGTCCGTTCCCAGACGCCCGTCCTGCAGGAGATTCCGGTCAAAGCCGGGGTCGCTGATGGCCAGTTCGGGCGCAGGCAAATCATCCCGGTCGTCCGGGAGCGGGACAGCCAGTACGAACAAGTCCTGGTAGAAGGCATAACGTCCGGGATCGTTCGGATAGAGGGGAATGTCCTGATAGGGGCCGCAGCAGCGGATGGGTTCGGGGAGCGTCCCCCGGATGCGGCCGCCTCCCCGGACGGTCGTGTCGCGCCATACGACTTTCTTCTGTGCGTCGTCTTCGCTGACCCAGGGCCCGCCGGTGATGCTCCAGCCAGGCGAACTGGCGATGCTGACTTCCATCTGCAAGGAGTCGGCCAGGTCCAGCGCGTAGCGGAAGGCTTCCTTCCATTCCGGTGTCATATAGACCAGGCGGGAGTCCACGACCTGGGGGGTGGCCATGTTCGCATCGAAATTATGGAAACCGACCACTCCTGCGCGGTCCATCCATTCCAGGTCCTTGCGTATGCCCTCGGTGCTGATGTTGCCGTTCATCCAGTGCCACCAGACACGGGGACGGAAGGCTCGTTCCGGTTGCAGGAAGCCCTCATAGAGCGGATCGGCAGCGGCGGGACAGGCGGCCTCGGGCCCGGTCTGTCCGGGACCGCAGGCTGCGGCGTAAAGGAGCAGCCCGAGAACGACGAAGGTTCGGACGAACTGGCCGGGAGCATTCATGGACAGCGGTCTAGACAAAGATCGACTCCGGCACCTCGCCGGTCCAGCAGAGGGGCTGGGTGGCGCCGAAGAGGCGTACGACGGTCGAGGCGGTGTTGACGGTGTTGTGGGCCTCGGTGATGGTGAAGCCCTTCTTAATGCCGGGGCCCTTGATCACCCAGGGAACGATCATCTCCTCGGGGCTGACGCCGCCGTGGCCCTTGTTGATGCCGCCGTGGTCGGTGATGAACAGGATGTGCGTGTCTTCGTAGAGGTCTTCCGCCTTGAGGAACTCCAGCATGCGGCCCACCTGCACGTCGCCTTCCTCGATGGACTGGATGTATTCGGGCGACATCCAGGCATGCTTGTGGCCGATATGGTCGGTGTGGACGTTGTAGAGGAAGATGAACTGCGGATCGTCGCGGTGCTCCTTGATGAAGACCATCGCCCGGTCATAGAGATCCGCATAGTCGGGATCCTCCGCAAAGAGGGTGTCGTCGAAGACCTTCGGGTTGTAGGGACGGATGAGGGGCTTCCAGTTCCAATAGAACGCGGTCTTGATGCCCGGCACCTGGTCTTTCAGGACCTGGAAGGAGGAAGGGAAATAGCCTTCGGCGTCCTTCTCGACGGCCGCCAGGTTGAACTTGTCGACCTCCCAGCGGTTGTCCGCCACGCCGTGGACCTCCGGACCGGCCCCGCACAGGTGGCTGGTGTAGTTGGGCAGGGTGATGGAAGGCATCACGTCGCGGGTGGCGTATGAGGCCGATCCTTCCGCGATCAGGGAATCGATGTTGGGGGTGCGGGCCTGCGCCAGGCCGTCCACGCGGATGCCGTCGAAGGTCATGATCAGCACCCTTTTCGCCCGGAAACGCTTCTTGGGCTTGAGGGCTTTTGCCGCCGCAGGGACGGGGTCCAACATCGTCGCGCCCAGCGCCAGGCCGGCCGCGATGCTTGTCTTGCAGAAATCTCTTCTCGAAATGGCCATGATAGGGATTATTTTAAGTGTTTGTCAGCGAAATCCAGGTAGTGGAGCCAGTCCTCCCGCGTCAGTCCGTGCCCGCCTTCGCGGACGTGGT
>JAEEGG010011233.1_pt1 | contig 19605 bp, 15 predicted proteins | sample 9134161 | NCBI WGS metagenome assembly JAEEGG01 (sample SAMN16246543, study PRJNA631951) | gut metagenome | biome: gut microbiome; feature: rumen; material: CR-attached | host: Bos | place: Iran: Karaj | collected 2018-10 | reverse complement strand
GCAAAAATACTCATAACTGCAGTCAATGGCAAATATCTGGGATAAACGACACGAAAATGTGATGAACGGATCATTTAAAAAGACGAAACGTCAGATATTTCATCTGAATGTCAAAACATATTTTTTTTGCGAAGCATCTATATTTTCGTAAAAATAAGCATATCTCCTTCCATTTTGTTTAGAATTTGCTAATTTTGGATAGGGAAAACTTGTTTTTGGGGGGCTAACTTTCACAAAAAATTGCTTGCTATTTTTGCGTCGATTTTGCGTCGATTTTGCGTCGATTTTTGAGAAAAATAGTGATTTAGTAAGCGATTTAAGTTAATTTTAAGTTAACTTTAACAATTGTCAAGAAAATTAAAAAGCACTGCAATCAATTGACTATCAGTGCTTTAGTGGGTGCCCGGACGGACTCGAACCGTCGACATTCAGAACCACAATCTGACGCTCTAACCAACTGAACTACGGGCACCGTGTTGGCTGCATTTTTTGTTTTGCGGGTGCAAAGGTAGTCATTTTCTTTCGAACTGCCAAACATTTGGGCGTTTTTTTGTGAAAAAGTTTTTTTACAGGTCGTTTTTTGGGGTAAAAAGTCATTGTATGAGAGGCCAATTTCCGCTGATGAGCGCTTGTGGGTCAGACGATGGGCAGGCTGATGCCGCATATCTTTTGGTAGACATCGAGGGCGTAGACATCGGTCATGCCGCTGATGTAGTCGATGACGGCCATGATGCGGCACTGCAGCTCGGGGCTGTCGATGTCGTACTGGCTGCTGACGCGCCCGATGAGCTGCTGGGAGTAGTAGCGTTCGGGGTGCTCGATGGCCTCAATCATCAGCTCCATCAGGGTGGCCATGATGCGATAGCCGGAGAGCTCGACGTCGAGCACCACCTGGCTTCTGTAGATTCGCTGGCGCGACAGGCGGGCGCAGCGCTGGTATGCCTCGCAGGGGAGGGGACTGATATGGTCGATGAGTGAGTCTGTAAACGTTCCGGCGAGAATGGCCTCCTCATGGTCGATGAAGGTCTGCACACACTCATTTTCCAACAAGCTGATGACGCAGGCGCGCAGGTACTGTATTTTCTCGTTGGGGTCGGTCAACTCCTCGTCGCTGATGCGCTGGCAGATGCGATTTCTGGCGGTTTCATCGAAGAAACTGAGCATCAGCGTGGCCGTCTCATCGTAGGAGAGAATCTTCAGTTTGTAGGCATCCTCCAGGTCCATGATCTCATAACAGATGTCGTCGGCAGCCTCTACTAGATAGACCAGCGGATAGCGTGCCCAGCGGTCGGGGGCTGTCTGCGGGATGCCCAGCTGCGTGGCGATGGTTTCGTAGGCGTGGCGCTCGGTGGTGAAGAAGCCGAACTTGTTCTTCTTTCCTGCTTCGGTAGAAGGAAAGGGGTACTTCACGATGCTGGCCAGCGTGCTATAGGTCATGGCGAAGCCACCTCTGCGGCGTCCTTTGAAGCTGTGAGTGAGCAGGCGGAAGGCGTTGGCATTGCCGTCGAAGCGGGTGATGTCGCTCCAGAACTGCGGGCTGACACGCCCTTGCAGGTATTGTCCTTTGCCCTCGGTGAAGAAGGTCTGTATGGCCTTCTCGCCGCTATGGCCGAAGGGCGGGTTGCCCAGGTCGTGGGCCAGGCAGGCTGTAGCTACGATCTGCCCTATCTCGGGTATCAGGCTGTCGACGAAATCGCGGTTCCTTGCACACAGATGGCGCGCCACATCGTTGCCCAGGGACATGCCCACGCTGGCCACCTCGAGCGAGTGGGTCAGGCGGTTGTGCACAAAGACGCTGCCCGGCAGGGGGAAGACCTGTGTCTTGTTTTGCAGGCGGCGAAAAGGAGCCGAGAAAATCAGGCGGTCGTAGTCACGCTTGAACTCCGGTCTGTAGTCGTGCCGCTCGGAGTGGCGGTGCTCCTGACCCAGGCGGCAGTTGGAAATAAGTATTGTCCAGTCCATTTCAATTCACTTTCGCAATTTCGGTGCAAAATTACGCAATATCATGGAAAGGAGCAAGACTTCGGCCCGTTTTTTGATTCACTTCCCCATGCTTTTCGGGTTTCTTTGAAAAAAAAGAAAAAGAATTTCAAGAAAACCGCACGTTTTTCCTTTCTTTTTTGTAAATTTGCAGCGATAAAACCTGTTGTCATGTAAGAAAACTAGCATTGAACACTATAAAAATATCCATAAAACCGATAAAACGATGAAAAGAATCCTGACCATTTTGGCATTGATGTCTGCTGTGGCGTTCCAGATGAATGCGCAGACGTATGATTGGAGCGACCTCATCGGCAAGAAGTTGGTATTGTCTAGGTGGGGACGTTTTGTGGACGGTATTTTCTTAGATTATCGTTTCACCAATCCTGCCGGCGAGAAACCTGTGGAGCAGTTGATGCTTACCGATTCAACACATTTTGAATGGAAGTATGCACTTACCGGCGACTTCAGCTACCACTGCCTGCTGAAAGGCAACGTGATGGAATGCGAGCCTCCCTTCTGGGAAAACCGTCACATCAACATCATTAAAAGCGTCGGCAACGTGATTCTCACCAAAGGTGACGACGGTCTCACCCGCTGCTTCTTCATTCACGATCCCCAGCCCACGCCCGAGGCCCTTCCCGCCAGCTGCATCAGCGAGAAAGGGTTCTGTGACGGCAAGTTGGACGACCTGCTGACCTCCTTCACCGATTTCACCTACAACTCACAGTCGCCAATGGGCCGTCACTTCCTCTTCTGCCTGACGGTGGACAATGAAATGAAGAAATGGCTGGAGAGCACCGATGAAGCATTCATTAGCATCCGTGGTGTCGTCAAGCCCTTGGAGGTGAATCTATACCCCAACGGGAAACCTGTGCTGGCAGATGTGAATCAAAAGCTCATGGAGGACTGCAATTTCGTCTCTGTCATGGCCGAGATGGCCTTCCAGTATCCTGAGTTCATCAAATCCATCATCCACCAAGAGTCGCCAGAGTCGTTCCGTGTGGATATGTTTGATCCCATGGGAAACCCCATCGTGGTGCGTGTGAGCAACCGTTTCCTTCTTATGAAGGACGGAAGCCCTATCATGAGCGTAGGAAAGGATGACCAGCCCAACTGGATTACCATCCTTGAAAAAGCCGCAGCTAAATGGATTAAGATCTACCAGCACATCGACTACCTGAAGGGTTGTAATGCCGAGCATGTGACCCCCATGTTCACCGGCGACGGGCGCAGCTTCTGCGTCCAGCCCGGCCGTCTCTCCTGTCAGGATCTCACCCGTGTCATCAACACCTGCCTGGAGCATGGGATGATGGTCAACGGAGGGTTCCTGAAAGAAGACATACCTCTTGACGGACAAGATACCATAGCAAAACACGGCTACACCTTCTTGCCTCCGCAGAAGGACGGCGCCTGCTATTCCGTTCGCAACCCTTACGGCAAAGGCGAGGATAACGGTATCTTGAACATCATGCCCGACAACAAAGACATTCCTCCCCTCATCGACCTCCGCATCATCAGTCCCGGGGCTGCCGCAAAATACTTCGGGAAATAATTGGAACAACACCTCAAAACCATAAATAACCTAAACAATTATGAAGACGAAACTGATGGCAGCAGCAGCCTTATGCTGCATGATGACGGCATTTACTGCCTGTACAACCGATGACAACCCCGTGATCCCCGTCAGCGGGCGAGCCATGATTACCGTGAACACTGCCGCGCTCTATGAAGAGCTGGACCTCGCCGACCGGATGCCAAGCTATCTGGATGACGGGACAGTAACTATCATCGACAGTGTGCTCATCTACGACCAAACGGGTAACCTGCTCACCAAGGTCGGTGCTAAAACCCGGAGCCTGCAGCCCCTGACCATTGACGCGGGCGACCTGCCCAACGGCACCTACACCCTCGTGGCCTGGCAGAGTGCATGCGACGCTGACGAAAAAGTGGCATGGTCCATTGCCGGCGAGAATCAGCTCTCCACCGTCAACCTCTACACGAAATATGAGCGTATTAGCTGGCCGTGGGCGGTCGGCTATGCGTCGGCTACTGTCACCGTCGATGGCGGCAGTGTTGAGGCCAGCCTGACGCCCAAGTCCCTGGGTAGCATCATTGATATTCGGATTGACAACTTAACCGAAGACATGGGATACACAAGAGTGATCCTTGTCGGGTCTAATTCCCAGTATGTGATCGGATGCAACCTCGACCCGTCCCTCTCGGAGGAAGACCGCTGGATTATGGAGAGAGAGCACAACTGGACAGAAACTGTAGGCAACTTCCCTCTTGGAAGAACCAGCCAGAAGTATTTCACCCTGACTCATGGCGTCGAAGTGGATTACCATGTTTACGGCGTTAAAGAGGACGGCAAAACGGAGTGGCTTACTGACGGATACTACGATCTTGGCACTGGCGAGGCTACTGTCTTCTATTTCGACATGAACCGCAGACAGTGGCAGCCGCCCTTCTTCGGTACCCCCGAGGACTTCGCCCCCTGGAAGGCCGACCGCGATGCCGGCATTCTCGTCGCCGATCCCTACCTCGACTGGGGCTGCAGCATCGACGACGTTGATCAGCACATCAAGGCCAAGAGATGGTGGTATGACGGCAACGACAAGCTTGAATTCTGGGAAGGCTGGGGACTCTGGCACAAGTGGTACTACGTTGCCAACTTGCTGACCGAGCAGTATCTCTTCGAGACCGAGGACGGCAAAAACCTAACGGTGATCCTCAGCATCTGCCACGATTCCTCCGTGCCCCTTGAAGTGGCCCACAACTCGCTCCTGAAACAGGGCTATGTCTACAACGGTAAGATTGTCTTCCCCGGCTATGATCCCCGCGACATCTTCTTCTCGGCCGACGGAAAGACCGAGGTGCAGCTCATCCCCTACGGCGATGGCAGATGGGAATTATTCTACCAGCCCACCGACCCCGACGACTTCCAGTACATCATCCCAGCCGAGGAGTAAGCCTAGTAACTTCGTCCGTTTTGCCTTTTTAACACATAATTTGTGGCCTATTCAAGTTTTTATTCGTACCTTTGCACCGATTTATGGCAAAGAACTTGTATATCATCGGTGGCTGTAACGGGGCGGGAAAGACTACCGCCTCCTACACGGTGCTCCCCGAGATTCTCGGGTGCAAGGAATTTGTCAATGCCGACGAGATTGCCCGTGGCCTGTCGCCGTTCAATCCTACGAGCGTCGCCATTGAGGCCGGGCGGCTGATGCTGCAGCGTATAGAAGACCTGCTGTCGCGTGACCAAAGTTTCTCCATAGAGACGACTTTGGCCACTCGTTCTTATGTCAACCTGGTGCGGCGCGCGCAGGGGCAAGGCTATCGTGTCAGCCTGCTCTACTTCTGGCTGAACAGTCCGGAGCTGGCCATGCGCCGTGTGGCCGAACGAGTGAACAAGGGTGGCCACGACATTCCTCGTATCACCATCACTCGCCGCTACGCTGCCGGCATCAGAAACCTGTTCCGACTGTTTGTGCCGCTGGTGGACTATTGGGCTGTGTTCGACAATAGCGACACGCCACGTCGTACGGTGGCTACGGGCGGCTTGAACGCTAAGACTGAAATATTGGAAAACGTATCATACGAAAATATGCTGGCTTATGTCTAATAGAGAAGTGAAAAATTTTACTCGGAAACTGGAGACAGGGTTGCGTCTCGCCGAGAAACGAATGCTGGAAGAGAAAGCCTTGCGCAACGAGACCATCGTGGTGTCGAGCTCAGTGGGGAGTATCCAATACATTTCTGCCAGGGAAGTGCTGGCAACGTTTTAAAGATAAAAAAGCAAAGTAGTAAATAGGTATATTACCAGTGAAGATAGAAGTAGTGAACCGTGGCCACCAGCCACTCCCTGCATACGCCACCGCGCAGAGTGCAGGCATGGATCTCAGGGCCAATATCGGGGAACCTGTTGTGTTGCGCCCCATGGAGCGCAAACTCATTCCGACAGGTCTGTATATCGCTCTGCCGCCGGGCTATGAGGCACAGGTGCGGCCACGCAGCGGACTGGCCCTGAAACGGGGCATCACCGTGCTCAACGCCCCTGGGACTATCGATGCCGACTACCGAGGCGAAGTGGGCGTGCTGCTCATCAACCTCTCTCAGGAGAACTTCACCGTGAACGACGGCGAGCGCATCGCACAGATGGTCATCGCCCGCCATGAGCAAGGGGAGTTCGTAGAGGTGGAGACGCTCGACGAGACAGAGCGTGGCGTTGGCGGCTATGGCCACACTGGCGTGAAATAGAGAAGGAGGAAAAAGGTTTACAGAATACCATGTACAGGTTAAAAGTTTTGGCTACAGCAATTCTTGTGTTGGCATCCGTCTTGCATGTCAATGGCAAGACCGTTGCCTGTGCACAAAGCTCAGCATTCTGTAGCCAAGATTCTGAAGTCGGCCGCGAGTACGACATCCTGTTCCATGAGGCGATACTCCAGATGCAGACGGGCAGTCGCGATGCTGCCTTCGACCTGCTGTCGCGCTGTCTGGAACTGCGTCCCGATGCATCGGAAGCCTGTTTCTTCCTGGGGCAGATCTACGCTGAGATGGACAACGGCAAGCAGGCGCTGGCTCTCTATCAGAAAGCCCATCTGCTGGAGCCGGAGAACGCCACCTACATGGAGCGGCTCGCCACTGCCTACCTCAGTAACGAACAGGTGGCGGAGGCCACCGAGGTGGTGGAAAAACTCTACGATCAGGACAAGAGCCGGTCGGAGCTGCTGGAGACGCTGTTCCAGCTCTACAGCCACGAGAAGAACTTTGACAAGGCCATCGAGATGCTCGACCGCATGGAGCTGGCCGACGGACCTACCGAGCGCACCGCGCTGACCAAGTGCCGCCTGTACATCGACATGAACGATGCCGAGAACGCGGTGAAGGAGGCCAGGCAGCTGGCCGACCACTACCCCTACGACCTGCGCTACCGCACGCTCTACGCCAACACGCTGCTGGTGACCGACCACGAGGAAGAGGCTCGTGAGGTGCTGGAGCAGATTCTGGCCGAGGAGCCGCGCAACTTGAGTGCCCAGCAGGTGATGCGCAACTACTACATACGCAGCGGCGACGAGGAGGCGGCCGACTCGGTGAACCACGCCATCTTGCTTAACCCTCAGGCCACCATCGAGGACAAGGCCAACCAGATGCGACAGCTCATCATCGAGACGGCGCAGAACGACGGCGACAGCACCGTGGTGCTCAGCCTCTTCGACGAGCTGCTGGCACAGCCCGAGCCCAGCCCCGACCTGGCTGAGATGAAAGCTGCCTACATGCAGCTGCTGGGCATGTCCCGCGACAGTGTGCGGCAGGCGTTTGAATATGTGCTCCAGCTGGCACCCGACCAGGCGTCGGCACGTCTGCGCCTGGTGCAGCAAGCCTGGGAAGACGAGGACAACGAGCGCATCATCAGCCTTTGTCAGGCAGCCCGCCAGTATAACCCTGAGGAGATGGTGTTCTACTACTATCAGGGGATGGCCTACTACAGGCAGGAAGACACCGATCATGCGCTGGAGGCTTTCCAGAACGGCATCAGTGTCATCAACGACGAGAGCATCCCCGAAATCGTGAGCGATTTCTATGCCGTCATGGGCGACCTGCTGCACCAGAAGAACCGCGAGGCCGAAGCTTTTGCCGCCTACGATTCTTGCCTGGTGTGGAAAGACGACAACATAGGGTGCCTGAACAACTACGCCTACTACCTCAGCCTGCAGGACAAACGGCTGGACGAAGCCGAGCAGATGAGCTACCGCACCATCAAGGCCGAGCCTGAAAACTCCACCTATCTGGACACCTACGCCTGGATACTCTTCATGCAGAGCCGCTATGCCGAGGCACGCATATACATTGACCAGGCCCTGCAGCACGACTCGCTGCCCGGTGCTGTGGTACGCGAGCATGCCGGCGATATCTACGCCCAGTGCGGCGACATAGACAGTGCCCTTCAGCAATGGAGAATGGCACTCGATGAAGACCCGGGGAACAAATTGCTGATGAGAAAAATAAAACGCAAAAAATATCTGAAGAAATGAAAGTAATAAACTATTTGAAGATTGCCTTGCCGGCAGTAGTCATGATGATGTCATCATGTATTTTTCACAAGAAAGTCGCTGAGACACAACCCGTTCAGCTTACGGCTGCACAGATGGACTCCATCAGGCAGAAGAACGACCTGCTGGCGAGGATCGACACCGTGAAGACAAGCTTTGTCAGTTCCAAGCTGAAGTTCACGGTCAACGTAGGCGACCAGAATATATCGCTCACGGGAAATCTGCACATGAAGCGCAACGACGTCATTCGCCTGCAGCTGATGGCCTTCGGATTCGTAGAGGCTGCCCGCCTGGAGTTCACTAAGGACTATGTGCTCATCATGGACCGCATCAACAAGCAGTACCTGAAAGCACCCTACTACTATATTGACTTCCTGCGCAACAGCGGCATCAACTTCTACACCCTGCAGGCCCTTTTCTGTAATGAGCTGTTCCAGCCAGGCAAGCAGATGCTCAAGGCTGAGGACATGGCGAAATATACCACAACCAATATTGATGAGACGGATGTCCTCATCAATTATGAAGACGGCGACGGCGAGAAAGTCAGGAGTAAGATGTTCTACAGCTGGCTGGTCAACGAGATGACGGGCCGCATCAAGATGGCCAATATCATGTACCGCGACCAGACACATGGCAACACGCAGCTGAACTGGGACTACCGCGAATTTAAGAATCTGGGGCAGAATCAGTTCCCCAGCGACAATGTCGTCACTCTGACCTTGCCTACCAAGGAGGTGAAGCTGGGCATCAAGCTCAATTATCTGAATACCGACAGCGACTGGGATACTCGTACCCGCGTAAGCGACAAGTATCGTGAGGTGACCTTCGACGATATCCTCAAGCGGTTCATGGCACTTTGAGAACTGAGAGGTGAGAACTGAGAGGTACATGCGTAGACTGGTCGTTTTCCTTCTGGTGCTAGTGTGCTGTCTGGCTGCGCCTGCTCAGAAGCGCAACCGGCAGCAACGTCCTGCACAGAAGGTGCAGCAGCGCCAGCCTTCGCAGAAAGAGCAGCTGCAAGACCGGCAGAAGAAGCTGCAGCAACAGCGGCAGGCCAACCAGCAGCGGCAGCGCGATTTGGAGAAGCAGGTCAAGCAGCGCATGCAGGACGTGGAAGCCCTGGGCAGCGACATCGACGACAACAAGACTGTCATCGACAGCCTGCACCTCCAGGAGGACACGCTCAACATGCGTATGGCCGTACTCGACTCTCAGCTTGTCGTTCTGAAAGGCGAGCTGGAGGAGCGCCGCCAGCACTACATCAAGTCCGTCCGCTACATGTATCGCAACCGCCGGGTGCAGAACCAGCTGATTTTCGTGTTCAGTGCACAGAACATCAACCAGCTCTACCGTCGTATGCGTTTCATGAATGAATACACCACTTATCAGCGCGCTCAGGGTGAGGCCGTGAAGCAGAAAGGCGAGCAGGTGGCGCAGAAGCTGAAAGAGCTGAATGCCGTCCAGCGCGAGCTGAACGGGCTCCTGACGAAAAGTGAGGCTGAGAAACAGCGGCTGGAAGCACGTCAGGCTGAACAGCAGCGCATGGTGGCTGCCCTGCAGAAAGAGCAGCAGACGGTGAAACGGCTCATCGTCCAGCAGCAGAAAGAGGAGGCGGAAATCAACCGGCAGATTGACAAAATCATTGCAGAGGAGCTGGAGAAAGCCCGCAAGGCTGAGGAGGAACGCCAGCGCCGGCTGGCTGAGCAGCGTCGCCGCGAACAGGAACTGGCGGAGCAGAAACGGCAGCAGGCCAGCAGCAAAAGCCAAAGCAGCGGCAAAAGCCAAAGCAGCAGCAAGAGTAAGGGTAGCAAAAGCAGTAGCCGACAGGACAAGACAGACCGCAAAGACACGAAGTCGTCGGCGAAGTCTACAGCCTTTGCCCCCGCCGATCCCGACCGCAAGTTGACTGGCAGCTTCGCCAACAACAAAGGGCGCCTGCCTGTGCCCATCACCGGCAGCTACCGCGTGGTGCGTGGCTTCGGCCCCTACACGCTGGCCGGTGTCACTCTGCAGAGCAGCGGCATCCAGCTGCAAGGGCAGGAAGGGGCGAAGGCCCGCTGTATCTTCGAAGGTGAGGTGAGCAAGATATACAATCCAGGCAACGGCTATTTTGTCATGGTGCGCCACGGGCGCTACATCTCCGTCTACGGCAACTTGTCGTCTGTCAACGTCGCAGCGGGGCAGCATGTCAATATCAACCAGACGCTGGGTACTGTGGGCAGTGGACACATCCTCATCTTCCGACTCCAGAACTGGGACAAGCTGCTAAACCCCAAGCATTGGCTTAGCCGGCTATAAAATAAGAAATGTGTAATGAGAAGAATGGGAGGTGACATGAAGCGCAAGATATTTGGACTGGCCTTAGTCGTTTGCTTTTTTTCTTTTAGCCCCGTTAGCGGGCAGAACGCTTTCAGCTCAGACAACGCTTTCAGCATTGACACCATCAGTGACGCTGTCTTCGCCCGCATGCAGGGGCGGTCGTTTCCTGCCAGCTGCACGGTCAGGCGTCAGGACTTGCGCTATCTGCGTCTGTTGCACCGCAATGCCGAAGACTCCATTTGCCAGGGAGAGCTGGTCTGCAACAAAAGCATAGCCGAGGACTTGCTCGACATCTTCCGGCAGCTCTACGAGGCCCACTATCCTATAGAGCGCATCCGGCTTATCGACGACTACGAGGCCGACGATGAGCGCTCGATGTCCGACAACAACTCGTCGTGCTTCTGTTTCCGCACGATAGCTGGAACCAACAAGCTGTCGAAGCATGCACTGGGTCTGGCCGTCGACATCAACACCCGCTATAATCCCTATGTGCGCAAAGACCGTGACGGCCGTCAGCTTGTCTCTCCGGAAAATGGCAAGAGCTATGCCAACCGCTCGTTAGCTTCGCCCTACAAGATTGAGTATGGCGACCTCTGCCACCGTCTTTTCCTGCAGCATGGCTTCACATGGGGCGGCAGTTGGCAAACCAAGAAGGACTACCAGCACTTTGAGAAGTAGTCCGGGCTTCAGAGGAGCTCTTCGGGAGAGGCAATCAGCGTGGTGGCACCATGACTGAGCAGGAAGTCGCGGTCGCGAAATCCCCATAGTACACTGATGCAGGGCAGTCCGCTGTTGCGGGCTGTCAGGATGTCTACGTCGCTGTCGCCTACGTAGACGGCTTTTTCAGAGGTGAGTGGTGAGAGGTGAGTGGTGAGCGGATAGCCTAGGCGGCGAAGGGCTTCAAAGACGGTGTCGGGGGCGGGCTTCTTGCGAATGCCGGCAGCCTCGTTCTCGCCGATGGCCACCTCGATGGTGTCGGGGAAGAAGTGGCGGCACAGCTCCTCAGTGGCTGTCTGGAACTTATTGCTCACTACGGCCAGACGCTTGCCGCGCCGCTTCAGCCCGGCCAGCATCTCGGGGATGCCCTCGTAGGGGCGGGTGGTATCCATCGAGTGTTCCAGATAGTACCGGCGGAAGGTGGCCAGGGCTTCTTCGAACAGCGGGTTCTGCTCCCCGTCTGGCACCGCCCGTTCCATCAGCCGCCGCACACCATTTCCCACGAAGCGGCGCACATCGTCTACCGAGTGCTCGGGCATGCCATGTGTGCGTAGCGCAAAGTTAACGGCCGCTGCCAGATCGCCAAGCGTATCCAGCAGCGTGCCGTCAAGGTCGAAGACGAATGTATCGTACATTTAATAAACGTAAATCCTGAAGTTCTTCACTGAGCCGGGGGCACCCTGTTCAGCGCGAGGCAGGTACTCGAGGGCATTGATGGTCTGCTCACTGCCAAGGTCGATGACCAGCAAGTGGGGTAGGGCGGCGCTCTTCTCCGTCTGCCAGTAGGTGCTCTCCTGCAGGTCATACACTTTGTCGCCGGTATGGTTGCCGTTCTCCTCCTCGGAGTTAGCGTACTTCGTCGTCCAAGGCTCGCGGCTCAGACGCTTGCCGTCGGCGCCCTGCACGTAAAGCTCGGCGATGGCTACGCGGTCGCCATCTTTCTGCGTGCTTAGACATTCTATCGCTAAGAAGCGGCCCTTGGCGGTCTTGCCAAACGGGATGGTCTGCCAGCCGTTGCCAGCCTTGAAGGCTCCCGTGGCGACGGGCGTTGCCGAGTTGAGGTCGGGCTTGTCGCCGATGTTATTATGCTTGTTCGACTTCTCCAGCTGTAGCTTGTTCAGCTCAGGCTCGGCCTGTCCCCAGACTATCGGCTCCTTCGGGCCTACCACGTCGAGGACGATAATCTCGTTCTTGCCCTTCTTCAGCCAGCAGCCGGGGACGTAGAGCGTCTGCTGCGGGCCAATCGACCAGATGCGGCCCATGGCGTGGCCGTTCACGTAGACCTGGCCCTTGCCCCATGTCTCGAAGTTCAGGAAGGTGTCGCCCACCTTCTTCAGCGTGAAGTAGCCGCGGTGGTAGCCGGGCTTCATGATGTCGCCAAGCTTCTTCGACCCCTCGTAGCCCTGTGTAAAGGCGAGCGCAGGAACACTTCCTTTCACCTTGCCTGCAGCAACCTGGTCGTTGACGCCCTTCACCATGTCAAGTGCCTTGACAGCCGTCTGATAGTCATCGGGAATGGCCACATTCATCCATTGCTTCGGCGTCAGTACCATCTCCACATCGTCGGTCTCGGTGGTTAGCGTGACGTTGCCGACAATGCCTTTGAAGTCCTTGATGGCGCGGCCGAAGTTGATGCGGCCCATGCCTTCGACGATGATAATCAGTTCGGCGCCTTTCTTCACGGCAGGGATAGTGAGCGACTTCTCGTTCTTCACGCGGTCAATCTTACCAATATATTTTTTGTCAATAAACACCTGGGCGAAGTCGTGGAATTCGCCGCTAAGCACGCTCTGCGAAGTAATCTCGGGCAGGCGGGTAGAGTACATCATCGTGCCCCAGCCCATGTCCATCTCCTCGAAGGTCTTGGGTGCGCCATTGACGGGCTGGGTCATAGCGGCCATAAAGGGCGCGAACTCCGTCAGCTCGAACTTCGGCACGGTGATGATAGGCATCGGAGCCTTGGGTACGGCGGGCATCTTCTTGCCGTCGTTGTACTTCTCCATCATCTTGCGCAGCTCCCAGAACTTCGGGGTGGCGAGGCCCCATTCATTGATGGGGGCATCGTAGTCGTAGGAGGTCACGTCGGGTGCGAAGCCGGGAGAGTTGGCACCAGCCCAGTGGCCGAATGACGTGCCGCCGTGGGTCATGTAGAGCGAGAAGCTGATGCCCTTCGAGAGCATCTCGTCCATGCCCTCGACCATGTCCTTAGCCGGACGCGTCTCGTGGCGGGCACCCCACTTGTCGAACCAGCCGCTCCAGAACTCCGAGCACATCTTCGGGGCGTTGGGGCGCAGCTGACCGAGGCGGCGGAACTGGTCGTCGATGTTGGCACCTGTGCCGAAGTTCATCGTCCAGGTGAGGTCGTCGAGGCCGTTCTTCTCGAAGTTGCTCGACCAGTCGCACTGGAACAGCGACAGCTCCTTGCCATAGATACCCCGCAGGCAGTCGCGAATCTCGCTGACGTATGGCTTATCCTCGCCATACGAGCCGTACTCATTCTCCACCTGAATCATAATAATCGGGCCGCCGTTCTGGATGGTCAGCGGCTTCAGCTGCTCGCCCACTTTCTCCTCGAAAATCTTCACGCGCTCCATAAAATAAGGATCGCGCTCGCGCAGGCGTATGTCCTTCTTCTTCAGCAGCCACCAGGGCAGGCCGCCCATCTCCCACTCGGCACAGACGTAGGGGCCGGGGCGCACGATGACGTAAAGGCCGTTCTTCTGAGCCAGGCGGCAGAACTCGGCCACGTCGTTGTTGCCCGTGAAGTCGAACTGTCCTTCCTGCTGCTCGTGGATGTTCCAGAAGATGTAGATGCACACGGCGTTCATGCCCAGCGCCTTGCACATCTGGATGCGGTGTTCCCAGTAGGGGCGGGGAATACGGGGATAGTGCACTTCGGCTGCCTTCACGATGAAGGGCTTGCCGTTGAGAAGGAAGGTCTTGTCGCCGGTGGTAAAGGTTCCGGCAGACGAAGCGCCAGACACGGACGAAACTCCGGACACGGACATGCCGCAGGAGGCGGACAGCACGGCGGGAGCTGCCATCAGGAGGGCTGCCATAGCAGCCTTTTTCAGTAGGTTTTTCATCCTGCTTAATTGTTTTGTTTCCCGTTTTTTGCAAAGTTACAAAGAAAATTCCGAAAATGGCTACACTTTTTCTACTTTTTTTATTATCTTTGCAGCCTAAAAAGACAAAAAGATACTTATGGGTGGCTTTTTTGGAACCATTAGCACAAGAGATTGCGTAAACGACTTGTTTTACGGTACTGATTACAACTCACATCTTGGCACTCGCCGTGCGGGTCTCGTCACGTTCGACTCGGAAAAGGGATTCTCCCGTTCCATCCACTCTTTGGAACGCGACTATTTCCGTTCGAAGTTCGAGGACGAGCTGGGCGACTTCAAGGGGCATCAGGGCCTGGGCGTCATCAGCGACACCGACCCGCAGCCCATCATCATCAACAGCCACCTGGGCCGCTATGCCGTGGTGACAGTGGCCAAAATAAACAACCTGCGCGAGATTGCCGACGAGCTGCTGGCCCAGCGCATGCACCTCAGCGAGCAAAGCGCGAACAAACTAAACCAGACGGAGCTGGTAGCCCTGCTCATCAACATGGGCAGCTCGTTTGTCGACGGCATCAACCTTGTCTATCAGAAGATAAAAGGTTCCTGCTCCATGCTTATCCTGACTGAGGACGGCATCATTGCCGCCCGCGACTTCCTGGGCCGCACGCCCATCGTCATCGGCAGGAAGGAGGTTCACCGCCTGTCGCCCATCGGCACCGACGAGTACATACAGGCCTACGCCGTGAGCAGCGAGAGCACCAGCTTCCCCAACCTCGACTACAAGCCTGTGCGTGACGTGGGGCCGGGCGAGATAGTGTGCCTCCATGCCGACAGCTTCGAGGTGCTGCAGCCAGCGTTCAAGCGCTGTCAGATATGTTCTTTCCTCTGGGTGTACTATGGCTTCCCCGCTTCCTGCTACGAGGGAATTAATACAGAATATGTACGCGAGAAGAACGGCAAGATGATGGGCGAGCGCGACGATGTGGAGGCCGACCTCGTCTGCGGCATTCCCGACAGTGGCGTAGGCATGGCCCTGGGCTATTCCGAAGGCAGCGGCATCCCCTACAAGCGTGCCGTGCTGAAGTACACGCCCACATGGCCCCGCTCGTTCACCCCCGGCAACCAGAGCCGCCGCGACCTCGTGGCGAAGATGAAGCTCATACCCAACGGGGCCTTGCTGCGCGGCCAGCGCGTGGTGTTCTGCGACGACAGCATCGTCCGGGGTACGCAGCTGCGCGACAACGCCTGCGAGTTTGTACAGAACGGAGCCAGCGAGGTGCATGTGCGCATCTCCTGTCCGCCGCTGGTCTATGGCTGCCCGTTCATCGGCTTCACCAATTCGAAGAGCGACCTGGAACTCATCACTCGCCGCATCATCCGCGACTTTGAGGGCGACGACAAGAAGAACCTCGACAAATACTCGCAGACCGACTCACCCGAATATAAGCGTATGGTCGACGAGATAGCCCGCCGGCTGGGGCTCACCAGCCTGAAGTTCGCCCGTCTGGAAGACCTCATCGAGAGCATCGGTCTGCCCAAGAGTCATGTCTGCACCCACTGTTTCGACGGCTCCAGCTACGACCAGCAGCAGGGCGACGGCGAGTTCTTCGGCTAGCCGCGCTCCTTCTCGTTGTTGTTGCCACGGTTTTACACGGTTTTTCACGGTAATGCTCGTTGTTGTTGCCACGGTTTTACACGGTTTTTCACGGTATTGCTAGTTGTTGTTGCCACGGTTTTACACGGTTTTTCACGGTAATGCTCGTTGTTGTTGCCACGGTTTTTCACGGTTTTTCACGGTATTGCTAGTTGTTGTTGCCACGGTTTTACACGGTTTTACACGGTAATGCTCGTTGCTGTTGCCACGGTTTTACACGGTTTTACACGGTAATGCTAGTTGTTGTTGCCACGGTTTTACACGGTTTGGCACGGTAATGCTCGTTGCTGTTGCCACGGTTTTACACGGTCTTTCACGGTAATGCTCGTTGTTGTTGCCACGGTTTTACACGGTTTTGCACGGTATTGCTAGTTGTTGTTGCCACGGTTTTACACGGTTTTTCACGGTATTGCTAGTTGTTGTTGCCACGGTTTTGCACGGTTATTTTAGTTATTGCTACGGTTTTGCACGGTGGGACTTCGTAGCTTTGGCCCTTGATAGGTGACCGCTTCGGTCATAACCCTGAGGACTGATCCAAGTGCTATATTGTAGCCTAAATTTGTACGGAGTTGCTATCGACGGCTAACTGCCAGTCAGCATGTCCCAGACGGCGATGATGTGGCAGATGCTGCCGGCGAGGACAAAGAAGTGGAAGACGGAGTGCATGTAGCGGCGCTTGTTGAGCGAGTAGAACAGGGCGCCGGTGATGTAACACACGCCCTCGGCGATGATCCAGACCACGGCGGCAGTGCTCACAGCCCGCAACAGAGGGCCGAATGCCACCAGCACCGACAGCCCCATCAGCACGAAGCAGATGGTCTCCAGGTTGGAATGTTCCTTCAGCTTGACGAAGCTGACAATAGTGCCGGCGATGGCTGCTGCCCATACGAAGGCAAAGAGACCATAGCCCCACCAGCCCTCGTTGCGCATGGCACAGAGGGTGATGGGCGAATAGCTGCCGGCGATGTGCCAGTAGATGGCGGCATGATCCCATTGGCGCAGCCGCTCCTTCCAACGTGAGCGGCGCGGCAGGGAGTGGTAGACCGTGGAGGCGACATAGCTGGCCAGCATACCGAAGAGGTAGAGCGCCACCCCCACGTCGGCCCAAGGCCCGTGAGGCACAGCGAGCACGATGAGCACCGTGCCTAGAATGACACCAAGCGCGATGCCGGCGGCATGCGACCACGCATTCCACTGTTCCTCGCGCTTGGTGTAACGGATGGCCATTGGGGTGTCGTGCTAATTGTCTTCTTCCCCTGCTTCCATGATCATATCCCACAAAGAGCCTGGCTCTTCCTCCTCGTCGTATTCTTCATCGTCATCAATTTCCTCAATGACGTCATCATCTTTAGGAAAGGTAACACCCCAGTAGAAGCTATCGGTATAGTCGTGTATCTCGAAGTCAGTCATAACCTCGTTGCCTTCATCGTCTACAAGCACATAGCCATCTTCGATGGTGCCCACTAGCAGGCGTTTGTCGTACTGCTTGAACTGCGGCTCGAAGAAGAGGACATCTCCGCTGGGCAGCCTGCAAAGCTTCTCCCCCTGTGTATCCAGTAGGTAATAGCGGTTGCCGCTCGCCTTTCCAGCCAATAGCTTTCCGTTAAAGTTCAGTTTCTTATACTTGTCTTTTAGCAACACGTTCCCTTGGGTATCCATCAATCCCATTTTTTCGCTCTCACTGTTAAAGAAAAGGAACTTTCCATTGAATACATAGCCGGTGATGATTCCCTCCTGGAGTTCCAGTACTGTATTCCCATCGCGGTCGAGGAACACCACCTGGCTCTGCTCACCGTCGTTTTTCTTTGTACCCAGCAGCCCGTCGTAGTAGACATGGGCGGCAGGGTCCAAATCGCTGAAAGCCTTGGTGAAGAGCACCTCACCCTCAGTGTCGATGACTGCCCACTCAGCTCCCTCCTCATCGGGATCGTCAAGGTAGACCACCGCCAGCCCTTCCTTGAAGTTCCAGGCGTCAGAGTATTTGAAAGGAATGGCCGTCTCGCCATTATCGTCGATGTAGCCCCATGTCCCGTCCTCCAGCAACACCATGGCTCGACCACAGACGAAGTTGAAAGCCCTCATGACCTTCACCCCTTCTACTTCATTCAGTTCAAAGGCCGTATTCCCCTCCTTGTCAATATATTTGATGCAGTTCTTCCTGTCTACCACGGGGCAGAGGTCGCCGGTAAATCCGCCGATGTCTTTGTAAGTGCCAATCTTTCTGGGTTCCTCACCGATGGCATAGAGGGTATATAGTTCACTGTTCACATGGAAGACAACGAACCTGTCGTTGAGGCAAGCTGTGACCGCTCCCTTGTATGTCGGTTCGACCGCCACTTCACCGTCGAGGTTCATCAGCCCCCACTTGCCGCCCGCCTCTTCTTGGAAGGCGAAATATTCCAATTCAAATTTTGTGCTTTCGCTAGTGCTCGTTTCCGTTTTCATCGCGCAGCCCGTAAGCAAGAGCGCTGCACCAAATGCCAAATGGCAAATAATAAATGACAAATGCTTCATAGCCAATTCGTAGAATCCGTTGTTAATTCGTTGTTAATCCGTTGTTCTCACAAGACTGTCAGTCAGCCAGCACGAAGTCCAGCTGCCGGCGCTCCACGTTGGCCCGTGCCACCTTGATGCGGATGGCATCGCCCAGCTGGTACTTGCGGTGGTGGCGTCGGCCTACGAGCTGGTAGTTCTTCTCGTCGAACTCGTAGTAGTCGCCGTCCAGGTCGTGCATGCCGACGAGGCCCTCGCAGTGGTTCTCGTCTATCTCGCAGTAGATGCCGTAGCTCTGCACGCCGCTGATGTGGGCGTCGAACTCCTGCCCCACCTTGTCGGCCATGAACTCCACCATCTTGTACTTGATGGAGTCGCGCTCAGCATACTGTGCCGTCTGCTCCATGTCGCTGCTGTGCTCGCAAAGCTGCTCGTAGTGGTCTTGGTTGGCCGAGCGTCCTCCGTCCTGATAGCGTGTCAGCAGACGGTGTACCATCGTGTCGGGGTAGCGGCGGATGGGAGAAGTAAAGTGGGTGTAGTAGTCAAAGGCCAGGCCGTAGTGTCCGATGTTGTGGGTGGAATACTTTGCCTTCATCATCGCCTTGAGGGCTACGCTCTCTATGAGCTTCTGCTCGCGCTTGCCCTCCGCATCGCTCATCAGCTGGTTAAGGCTCTTCGAGATAGCTCCCTTCGTGCCAGTAGTCTTCACCTTGTAGCCAAAGGGAGCGACGATGGCACGCAGGTTCTCCAGCTTCTGTGGGTCGGGTTGGTCGTGTACGCGGTAGACGAAGGTCTTGGACTTGGCCCCACTCTTATCCCCCGAGGGAGAAGAAGCCTCCCCTCGGGGAGGTTTGGAGGGGGCCCCAATAAATTCTGCCACCGTACGGTTGGCCAGTAGCATGAACTCCTCGATGAGCTGTGTGGCGAGGGTCGACTTCTTGAAGAAGCAGCGTGTGGGCTTTCCGTCCTCGTCGATGTCGAAATGCAGCTCCTCCCGGTCGAACTTCACCGCACCGTGCTTGAAGCGACGGTCGCGCATCTTCTGGGCCATCACACTAAGCAGACGAAGCTCCTCGGCATAGTCGCCGTCCTTACCGTCGAGTATCTCCTGTACCTCCTCGTAGGCATAGCGTCGGTCACTACGAATGACGGTATGTGCCAAGTGCCACGACTTTACGTTAGCCTCCTCATCCATTGTGAAGATGACGCTATAGCATAGTTTCTCCTCATTGGGCCTGAGCGAGCAGATGAAGTTACAGAGCCTTTCCGGAAGCATGGGAATGGTGCGGTCAACAAGATACACACTCGTAGCCCTTTG
>JAEEGG010011232.1_pt1 | contig 19605 bp, 16 predicted proteins | sample 9134161 | NCBI WGS metagenome assembly JAEEGG01 (sample SAMN16246543, study PRJNA631951) | gut metagenome | biome: gut microbiome; feature: rumen; material: CR-attached | host: Bos | place: Iran: Karaj | collected 2018-10 | reverse complement strand
AAGCACGCACCATCCGCTTCTATCTGCAATGGGAGTCCGACAACACCCTTCAGGAGATTATCGACAAGATCAACCACTTCGAGAAAGTGCGTCTGACACTCAACGAAGAAACCATCACCATTGAATAAGCCAGCACAATGAAAAAGATATATATACTCTTATTGTGCCTTGTCGCCATGAGCGCAAAGGCGCAGCAGTTATCACACGACTTCCAGAACGTATCGCTCAGCGAGGCCCTGATCTGGATTGATAACGCTCAGGATCATTATAAGCTCAACTTCATCTTCGATGAATTGGAGGATTTTACCGTCACCACCCGTTTGGAGAATGTATCTGTCAGAGATGCTGTCCGCCAGGTTTGCGGATTCTATCCCATGCACCTTACCTTCGACCATCAGGATATCTATATAGAATGTACCCAAAAGGAGGACACGAAGGTTATCGGACGCGTAGTTGATGATAGTGGCAATCCCATCGAGTTTGCCAATATCGCTTTACTCAACGAAGGCTTTGTGAATGGTGGTGTCAGCAATGAGAATGGCGACTTCGTGATTCCCTGCAAGACCCAGCATATCACGCTGAAGGTATCGTATATCGGCTATAAGACAGTCAGTCGCAACATCAGCGTGGGGCATGTTGGTACTATCACCCTTCTGCCAGAGACCTATATGGTGAAAGGCGTAGAGGTTAAAGGTGAGATTCCACAGTACAAGATGACTCAAGGCGGCTTGACGGTAGATGTGCAGCACTCTATCCTGCACAACATTGGAACAGCCGACGACCTGCTATCGATGATGCCTATGATGAAAGGCAAAGACGGTAAGTTTGAAGTGCTGGCGAAAGGTGAACCGGAGATCTATATCAATAACAAAAAAGTACGCGATAAGAGCGAACTGAAGCAACTGAAGTCGGTGGATATCAAGAGCGTTGATGTCATCACTGCTCCTGGTGCCCAATACAATGCTGAGGTGAATGCCGTCATCCGTATCAAGACACTGAAGACACAAGGTGACGGACTGAGCCTGATGGTGACCAGCGATACGTGGAAAAACAACAAGTGGAGCAGCTACAACGACCTGACCCTGAAATATCGCACAGGCGGATTGGAGGTCTTTGCTAACGCGGCCCTCGACAACGGTCACTACAGTGCTGACCAAGACATTGAGCAGGAGTTGCATATCAAAAAGGACTATTTCAATGCTCATGCTGATCTGCCCGTCAGGAGCAGTTGGACGGAAATGCAGTACAAGGCAGGTCTGAGTTATGATTTCAATACCGATCATTCACTGGGACTGAGTTTCTCGTCGCAGAAGAAATTCTATAATAGATTCAAGTCTGACATGACGCAGAACTATCTCAAGAATGGCGCCTTCTACGGTGACGTCGTTTTGAAGACAGATATCGATGAACTCGACAAACCTGTATGGGAACTGAACACTTACTATGTGGGGAAGGTAGGGAAACTGGACATCGACCTGAATGCAACGATTCTGCAACGTAAAGCGGAGAGTCATCTCAACCAGCAGGAATTCAGTAAAGAACTGGGTGACCGCACCATCACTACCCTTAACAAAGAAAACCGCAAGATGATGGCAGGAAAGCTGATACTGGCTTATCCTGTATGGAAAGGTGTGTTGAGTGGCGGAACAGAAGCTACAAGCACGAAGAGTTATGGTCACAATGTCAATCAAGAAGGTATCATACCAGAGACAGACAACGAGATGAAAGAACAGAACATTGCCGGCTTTGCTGAATATGAGTGCCAGTTAGGACAGTGGCGACTGAATGCCGGCCTTCGCTTTGAGCATGTAAAAGCGGATTACTACTCGTTTGGCGAATGGCAGCAAGAGCCCAGTCGCACCTATAATGACTGGTTCCCCAATCTGTCAGTTGCATGGCAGAAAAGCAAGTGGAGCGCGCAATTGAGCTATAGCAAGCGTATCACTCGCCCGCCCTACCGTATGCTGGAATCTATGATTGTCTATGACAGCCGTATGTTCTATGAGGGTGGCAATCCGCTGTTACGCCCATCGGTACGCCAGAGCATCGATCTTAATCTGACCTACTCGTGGCTGACTTTTGTGGCTGGCTTTACCCGAGAGAACGACCTCTTCACCCATATTGGCAGAGTGTATGATGAAGAGAAAGAGATAGCCATCTTCCAGCCTGTCAACTTCGATCATCAGGATCGCGTCTATGCCACCCTCGTCGCCTCGCCAAAACTTGGCTTCTGGCAACCGAATGTCACACTGCACTATTACCAGCAGATATTTGACGCAGAAAAATACGGTGTACCAGAGAAACTAAACAAGCCCGAATTCAGCTTCGACTTGAAGAGCTGGTTTGTCATCAATCCCACGACGAAAGCGCTGGTGCAAGCCAGTTATACCAGCAGCAACCACTGGGCATTCATGTATCGTGGTAGCAACTTCGCTGTGAATGCCCGTCTGCAGAAGTCCTTCTGGAACGAACGGCTTTCGTGTACGCTCTATGCCAACGACATCTTCCGCACATCAAAGAATAAGATGACCACTTACTATGCCATCGGTCTGACAGACCAGGATGTGTACACCTATACGCAGTGTGTGGGTCTGACGCTAAGTTACAACTTCAACGTCTCTCGCTCGAAATACAAGGGCTCTGGTGCTGGTAATGAAGAGAAAAACAGACTGTAAGAAAATAAAACACGATTTATTTTGTTTTTACCCCGATTTGCATTATCTTTGCGGTCGGTTATGCAGAAAAACAAATATAAATATGTGTCGGTAGGAGCGATGGTGGCAGTGATGCTGCTGTTGGGACTCTACATGTGGATGACGTATCGCTCTGAAGTGAGGGATATCTCGGAAAAGGCTGGTAATCAGTTGCCTTGGGCCATGTTCTACGAGAGTTATCACAGGGCGGATATCGTGTCGAAGGGCGATACGCTCAGTCTGCCAGAATTGCGTGGTGACCTTTCGCTGGTTTCATCGGTAGAGGGCATGAACGATGTACTGAGTCGCAGATACCACTCAGAGGTGTCGCTCGACACACTGGCCCTCTTTGTTGACAGTCTACTCAGTGTGGTCAATCTGGACCGCAACTTCACCATCCTCGAAGTGGATCATCAAGGGAAGACACTCAGACAGAGCAATGACCAGCTGACCACCACCTCATTGAAAACCAGGGTGTTCAGCATCAGGCGCGACCAGTCGAAGGGGCTACAGCTGGCCCTCAACAATCCCTACCCCACATTGGCTCGCAGACTCAGTCCGTTGTTCCTGGCCAGCGCTATCATCCTGATTCTGTTTGGGGCTATCCTGCTGAGACTGTTGCGCTATCTCGACGAACAGAAACTGATGGCTGACCTTCGAAACGACTTCTCTTATGCGATGGTTCACGATATGAAGTCGCCCCTTTCGAGCATCATCATGGGAGCCCGCTTCCTGCATAGCGGGAAGGTGGATGACAAACCGGATATCAAGGAGAAATACTTCTCGATCATTGAGAGCGAGGCTGAGCACCTGTTGGCGCTGGTAAACAAGCTGCTCACCATCTCAAAGCTGGAAAACAGGAAACTGATACTGAACAAACAGACGGTAAACCTGGAGGCCGTTGTCGATGACATCGTGGAGAAAGCGAAGGCGAAATCGGAGAAAAATATCGATTTCATCGTAGATTTGCTAGAGAAACATGTGGTGGCTGATGAGCAATATCTCACTGAAGCCATCTCAAACCTGATTGACAACGCCATCAAATATTCCAAAGACCAGATTGAGATCAGTATTACCTCTCAGAACAGCGACAAATACGTACTCCTGAAGGTGCGCGACAATGGCATCGGCATCTCGAAGGAAGACCAGTTGATTATCTTCGACAAGTTTGGAAGGGCTGCTGTTCATGAGCACAACCGCAAGGGAGGTGTGTCAGGCTTTGGCTTGGGGCTGAACTACGTGGATCAGGTGATGCAGGCCCATGGGGGCAAAGTCACCGTATCGAGCGAGAAAGACAAATATTCAGAATTCACCTTATTTATACCTAAAAACGTATGATCAAGCTATTACTCGTGGAAGACGATGCCTCGCTGGCATATATCGAGAAGACAGGACTGGAGGATATCATAGGCGGTTACAAAGTAACAACTGCTTCTAACGGCAAGGAAGGACTGCAGGCTTGGCAGGAGATCAACCCTGATGTCATTATCTCAGACATCGATATGCCTGTGATGAACGGTTTTGAAATGGTGGAGCGTATCCGCGAGACGGATCAAGATGTCATCATCATCTTCACTTCAGCTCTTACCTCGCCTAATGATGTAAAGGCAGGTTATCGCTTGGGCATCAACAACTATGTGAAGAAACCATTCGTACCTGAAGAACTCGACGCACACATTCAAGCGTTGATGAAGATGCGAGGTGGCAGCAAAACAAGCAAGGAGACTAATCACTACAAACTCGGCAAATACACCCTTGATGCCGAACACGCTACACTGCGTAACGATGAAACCGGCGTTTCTCAGACTATTACCCAGCGTGAAGCTCAGATTCTTCAACTACTGGCAGAGAATAAGAACAATGTTGTACGACGCGAAGCCATCCTCAGTCGGTTCTGGAATACAGAAGATGACTATTTTGCATCACGCTCACTAGACGTGTTTGTCAACAAGCTACGTAAACTCCTTGCTGATGAAACAAAGATTACATTGAAGACAGTAAGAGGAGTTGGACTCCAATTACTTGTCGAATAAATGGGGATTTTTGACCCTTAGTCTTTCTTTTCCTTATAGATAACCTTATTGGCACCACTTGTAATTTTCAAGGCCTCGGGATGTTCCTTGATAAAAGAATCAATGTGGCGCACCCGCTTCTGCTCGAAGATTTCCTCGATAGCAATAAGTATGCCCGTCTCTTCCACATCGCCGAAGCCATAGTTAATTGCTGTGCCGAAGAGCTTCATCGTTGGTGAGAGACTCATGTATGCATTCACCAGCGGTGGGATGTTATAGCCCAGCTTACGAATCTCGGTATTCAGGATTAGATAGTCTTTCTTAAACTCTTTCTCGCAGAACAACTGCTCCAATTCCTTTGGATCAGCCTCGATTTCCAGCGGTTTCATCGGCACAATCAGGTTCTCTTTGTCTGCAAAATGCTTATGCAAGAAGTAGAGAATCATATCTCTTCCACGACGGATATAAGAGGGATACATGGTAAATTTGCCGAAGAAATAACGCACATTGGGCTTGATGACCGTCAGAGCACCCAGTCCGTCCCAAAGGTTGTCGAGTGCAAAAAGACTTTTTGCTCCCATACGGGAACTCTGATAGGGTAACGATACGAACGAGCGACCCAATTCGATGGTATAAGGCATATACTCCTTGAGGAACTTCTCTGAAAAATGGAACATATGACTAGTTGCAAGCTTGGGTTGCCCTTTCTCATCCATCTCCCAGCTTGTACCTTCAAGGTAACGATAGCCACCAATAATCTCTTCATCCTCTGGATTCCAGACAATAAGTTGCTTATAGCAATTATCACATGTATCGAATTCATCAATATCCATTGCTTTGCCCGTACCACCTCCTGCTTCACGGAAGGCAATCTCACGCAGGCGCCCAATCTCTTTCATAACATTGGGTGCATTATGCGCCGTGACAACATAAATCTCATTATGACTCTTGTTGGTCATACGAAGCTGAAGTTCCGGAGTCAGTTCCTTTTTTAGGACCTCTTTGGCGATTGGCTGGATGATTTCTTGTTCCATTGCTTGGTTTATTGAATTCGTGTAGAAATATTTCTTTCTGTATTATTCGAGTGAGTAAACTTGATCTCTTACATATTGTGCCCATTCCATCGGACTTTTACTTCTATCAAATGTTTGCCAAGAAATAGGCTTTCCAATAGTAACACGAAAAGTCTTATGCACATTTTTATACATCTCATCGACAAGGAAAAGCATTGCCAAATTAAATGGCAAACACTTATCGCTGAAGTTTGCAAGGCGATAAAAGAAGTCTGAATTCTGCCCACTAAAGTGGATGGGCACTACATCACGTTTGTATTCTACACTCTTGGAAATAAATGTCTTAGACCAGGTTATGTCTCTAATAACACCTTTGTGACGACGAGAACACAGGCCTGCAGGAAACATCAACATATGATTATTGCTTTCAAAGCCCGCCTTCACCATTGCCGGGAAATTCCTACTCTGATGACCTGTCTTATTAATCGGGATGCAAACTGGGGCAAGTCCAGGAAGATTCATCAACAGATCATTGACAAGATAACGAAAACGACCACCATAATGCCGTCCGATAATAGCCCCTAAGGCTACGCCATCTTCTCCACCAAGAGGATGGTTACTAACAAACGTATAGAGCTTATTATCATCTGGATCGGGAAGATTCTCCTTCCCTACCACTTCTAAAGTCATGTCTAAATACTTGACGCAAGCCTCCAACCACTCAACACCTGTCTTATCGCGACTCTCCCAAAGAAAAGCATTCACCTCATCCTGGTGGGCAATACGTTTCAGCCATCCAATCAAGGGTTTTGGCACGAACTTCATTTTCGCGCCAATCTTCCCCTTCAGGATGCTATCAATGTCGATAGTTTTCTCTGTGACAGTTGCCATATTCTCTTCAAAACACTAACCAAGGTGCAAAAATAGCACATTTCTTTTATATTTGAGCAAAAAACCAGAAAAAATCTTTCTTTTTAAATGTATTTTATACACAAAACCCACCTAAATCAGCAAATTAAAGTTAAATTTAAAAAAATGTGGGGAAATGTGGGGAAATGTGGGGAAAAATATCTATCTTTGTGACCGAATTATATATTAAAGATGTACGTATGCGTTTTTTAGGTAATATAGAAGCTAAGACTGATGCAAAGGGAAGAGCCTTTCTGCCAGCGATTTTCCGCAAGATGTTGCAAGCATCTGGCGAAGAAAATCTGGTGCTGCGCAAAGATGTTTTCCAAAAATGTCTGGTGCTATATCCTGAGAGCGTCTGGAACGGGCGTCTTGATATACTGAAGAATCAGCTTCGTCCTTGGAAGCCTTCCCATCAGCAAATGTTCCGTCAATTTGTGTCGGAAGCAGAAGTTATTAATCTCGACGGCAACGGACGATTCCTCATCTCAAAACGCCTACTGAAAGCTGCAGAAATTGAGCAGGACATCCAGTTTATCGGTATGGACGACACTATTGAGATATGGGCACCACAGAATCTGGAGATGACACTCAAGTCTGAAAAAGACTTTGCTGTGGAGTTTGAGCAAATTATGAACACCGACAATGCTCTATGATATCGAATGAAGAGACATATCACGTACCTGTCCTCCTTAAAGAGAGCGTCGATGGACTCGATATCGTACCAAACGGTATTTATGTCGATGTAACTTTCGGAGGCGGGGGACATAGTCGGGAGATACTGAGCCGTTTAGGAGAAAACGGACATCTGTATAGCTTTGATCAGGATGAAGATGCGGAAAAGAATATACTTAACGATAGCAGATTCACATTTGTCAGAAGTAATTTCAGATATCTTCGGAACTGGATGCGCTACTATGGTATAGAGCAGATTGACGGACTTTTAGCCGATCTTGGTGTTTCGAGCCATCACTTTGACGATGAAACCAGAGGCTTTTCATTCCGCTTCGATGCCCCTTTGGATATGCGTATGAATAAACGCTCTGGTGTAACGGCAGCAGAGATTCTCAATAATTTTGATGAAGAGCAACTGGCGAATATCTTTTATATATATGGAGAGCTGAAGAATGCCCGTAAGATTGCTACTGCCATTACCAAGGCAAGAAGTGAGAAGGCTATTGAGACTACTGGCGACCTTATGCAGATTACAGAGAATCTATTCATGCGTGAACGTGTGAAAAAAGAGACGGCCAAATTGTTTCAGGCACTCCGCATAGAAGTCAACCACGAGATGGAAGCTTTAAAGGAGATGCTATATGGGGCACAAGAAGTCCTCCGAGAAGGTGGTAGGCTTTCGGTCATCACGTACCATTCGTTAGAGGATCGTATCGTGAAGAATATCATCAAGGCTGGTAACGTGGAAGGAAAAGTCAAACAAGACTTCTTTGGACGCACAGAAGCCCCCTTCCGACAAATCAGCAATAAGGTAATTATACCCAACGAGGAAGAACAGCTGTGTAACCCCCGTAGTCGTAGTGCTAAACTGCGTATTGCAGAAAAGAGTAAAATGTGATTTATGAAGAAGAAAGACGATATAGAATTGGAGATGCAAGAGACAGTGGTAGAAGAACCAGCTGGTCAGGAGGAAGTCAGCCTCAAAGAAGAGGCTGCCGAGATGAAGGAGCAGGCAAAGAAAACCATCCAGTTAATCAAGGAGAAGGCTAAGGAGGAAGATCCCAAGCCAAATTCTTCTATGAGCCTAAGAACAATCCTCGGTGGTGATTTCCTGACAGCAGACATGGTTCGCCGCCAAATCTGGCTCTTTGTGCTAATGGTAGTATTCTGTATTGTCTATGTTGCCGTCAGATACCAATGCCAGCAAGACATGCTGACCATTGACAGGTTGGAGAAGGAGTTGCTTGATGCAAAATACAAGGCACTTTCCAGTTCCAGTACTCTTACAGAGAAAAGCCGCGAGAGCCATGTGCTCGACGCACTCAAACAGAACAAGGACAGTCTGCTCCACATTGCAGATCAGCCACCTTATATTATTAATGTAGCCGAATAACATCAGGTATGAGTAAGTTCAAAAGTGATAAGGTCATGCCCCGCTACTTTGCAATAGCAGTAGTGCTGACATTCATTGGTTTTGCCATTGTGGGTAAAGCCATGTATATCATGACGGCTAAAAAAGATTATTGGAGCCAGGTGGCCTCAAGGCTGAAGCGTGATAGCGTAAGTGTAAAGCCCAATCGTGGAAATATCCTGAGTTGCGATGGTCAGTTGATGGCAAGTAGTCTTCCTGAATATAAGATCTATATGGATTTCCAAGCTGGAACAGACGATTCCATCGGTATTCACAAGCGTGATTCCATATGGGCAGAGAAGATTGACAGCATTGCATATGAACTGAACCAGATTTTCCCATCAAGGACTATTGCAGACTTTAAGGACTACTTATTGGCTGGTAAGCGAAAGGTTATGAAAAATGGCAAGGTCGGAGCCCGTCATTGGCCTATCTGGCCTCGTCGTATCGACTATAACACCTTCTGTGAAGTACGTAAGTTGCCTATCTTCAGGGAGCCCATATATAAAGGTGGCTTCCATTGGGAAGAATATAACTCACGTAATCATCCTTTTGGCACGCTCGCCCAACGTACTATCGGATCCTTGTTTGGAGCAATGGATAGTGCAAAGAACGGTTTAGAGTTATCTTTCGATTCCATCCTGCGCGGAACCAATGGTATTATGCATCGTCGTAAGGTTCTCAACAAATACATGGATATTCCTGTACAAACACCAATCAATGGTTACGATATCGTAACAACTATTGATGTCAGTATGCAGGATCTGGCAGAACGCGCCCTCATCGACGAACTAAAAGATCCACAAGTAAACGGTGAAATGGGCGTTGTGATCCTGATGGAAGTAAAGACAGGTGACGTGAAAGCTATTGTCAATATGACACGCGGTGCAGATGGAGAATATCATGAGATGGTAAATAATGCTGTCAGCTATCGCTGTGAGCCTGGCTCAGTATTTAAAGTAGCCTCCTTCCTCGTTGCTCTTGATGACGGCACCATCGATACCACCATGACCATTCCAACCGGCTGCGGTGTGATGGAGATGCATGGCCGTCCGATGAAGGACCATAACTGGCGTCGTGGCGGCTATGGCACGATTAATGTGGCTCGCGCCTTGGAGGTCAGCTCGAACATCGGCGTCAGTTACCTCATCGATAAATATTATGGTCACAACCCTAAGAAATACGTTGAGGGACTCTACCGTATAGGTATCCATGAAGATTTAAAGATACCTATCGTTGGTTACCATCCCCCGATGATCCGAATGCCAGATACCAAGACTACCGACCGTACGAAATATTGGAGTAAGACTACACTGCCTTGGATGAGCATTGGTTATGAGACTCAGATTGCGCCAATTAATACCGTCACCTTCTATAACGCGATTGCCAACAATGGAAAGATGATGCAACCTCGATTTGTTAAACAGATCATGAAGGACGGTGAGGTTGTAAGGGAATTTGAGCCCGTTGTCTTAAAGGAACGCATTGCCAAGCCACAGGCCATCAAGACCATGCAGACAATTTTGGAGCATGTTGTCAGTCAGGGATTAGGGCGAAAAGCCGGTTCCAAGTCATTCAAGGTGGCAGGAAAGACAGGTACAGCTCAAGTTGCCGATCAATATGGCGGTTATCATTCTGGTACAACTCGTTACTGGTTGTCATTTGCAGGATTCTTCCCTGCAGACAATCCACGTTACACCTGTATTGTCTGCATCAAGAAATCAGGATTGCCAGCATCAGGTGGCGGTATGAGCGGTGTTGTTTTTCACCATATAGCAGAAGGTGTCATGGCCCAGAACCTCAGACGAAGCGTCAAAGATGCTCGCGACTCAACTTCTCGCTTAGTACCTGATGTAAAAAGTAGCAACATTGCAGCAACCAATTATGTCTTAAAAGACCTAGGTGTAAAAAATGAAATGGTGGATCCTAAAATCAATTCTAACAAAAACATTATACCCGATGTGATAGGCATGGGAGCTAGAGACGCAGTCTATCTGCTTGAGTCACGTGGCGTAAGAACCAGGATCCATGGCCGAGGTAAAGTCAAATCACAAAGCATCTATGCTGGTACCGCCATTAAAGAGGGTATGAGATGCGAACTATATTTGGAATAAAATTAAAGAATAAAGATATGAAACTGAATGAACTGCTAAAAAACGTAGAAGTCCTCAATGTCCTTGGTGATACAGAGGTCGAAATCACAGGTGTGAATATCGATTCCCGAAAGATCGAGAAGGGTCATCTCTTTATAGCCATCCCTGGCACTCAGACTGATGGACATAAATTCATTCCAAAGGCCATTGAACTGGGTGCAGTGGCTGTGCTCTGCGAATATTTCCCCAACAAGCGTGAACCAGGTATCACTTACATCGCTGTTGAATCAACTGAGGACAATGTAGGAAAAGTTGCTACCCAATTCTATGGAGATCCTTCAAACAAGCTGAAACTAGTTGGAGTAACAGGCACCAATGGTAAGACTACCATAGCTACCTTATTATATAATATGTTCAGAAAGTTCGGCCACAAATGCGGATTGCTCTCCACTGTATGTAACTATATAGAGGGTGAAGCAATCCCGGCCGATCACACAACACCCGATCCTATTGAGCTTAACCATTTGCTTGCTAAAATGGTAGAGGCAGGCTGTGAATATGCTTTTATGGAATGTAGCAGCCATGCCATCGCCCAGAAACGTATCGGCGGACTGAGATTTACAGGAGGTGTCTTTACCAACCTCACACGCGACCACTTGGACTATCACGGAACCTTCGAAAATTATCGCAATGCCAAGAAGGCCTTCTTTGACGGATTGGACAAAGATGCTTTCGCTATCACCAATGCCGATGACAAGAATGGTTCAATAATGGTTCAGAACTGCAAGGCGCAGATCAAGACATACTCTACACGCACGATGGCCGATTTCAAGGCAAAGATCATCGAGTGTCACTTCGAAGGAATGTATCTGGACATCAACGGCAAGGAGGTTGGCGTCCAATTTATTGGAAAGTTTAATGTCAGCAATCTGCTTGCTGTCTATGGAGCAGCTGTCATGCTGGGTAAGAAGCCAGAAGATATCTTGGTCATTCTGAGTACATTGAAGAGTGTGAACGGACGTCTGGAGCCTATCCACTCACCAGAGGGCTACACTGCTATTGTTGACTATGCTCACACTCCCGACGCTTTAGAGAATGTACTAAACGCCATACATGAGGTATTAGATGGCAAAGGTAAGGTAATTACTGTTTGTGGTGCAGGTGGGAATCGTGATAAAGGTAAACGCCCTCTCATGGCACAAGAAGCTGTCAAACAGAGTGACAAAGTCATCATTACCAGCGATAACCCTCGCTTTGAGGAGCCCCAGGATATCATTAATGATATGTTGGCTGGACTTGACAGTAAACAAATGAAAAAAGTGATAAGCATTGTTGATCGTCGTGAAGCTATTCGTACGGCCTGTATGATGGCGGAAAAGGGCGATGTTATTCTCATTGCTGGAAAAGGCCATGAGGACTATCAGGAAATTCAAGGTGTAAAGCATCACTTTGATGATAAGGAAGTTGTTCGCGAAATATTTAATGCCTAAAAAATAAATTCCTATGCTGTACTATCTGTTTAGATTCCTTGACCAGTATAATATTCCAGGCTCACACATGTGGTCCTACATTTCGTTCCGAGCCCTTTTGACTCTCATCTTATCCTTGCTGATCTCGGCATGGTTCGGCGAGCGTTTTGTCAAATGGATGAAACGAAAAAAGATATTTGAAACCGAACGAGATCCTAGTATTGACCCATTTGGCGTAGAGAAAAAGGGTGTACCAACAATGGGAGGTATCGTTATTATCGTAAGTATCCTTGTACCCGTCATTCTGTTAGGCCGTGTCCGTAATATCTATCTCATTTTGATGGTGATTACTACGCTGTGGCTTGGATTCCTCGGATTTCTCGACGACTATATCAAGATATTCCGCCGCAACAAGGATGGGTTGAAAGGCAAATATAAGATTGTAGGTCAGATAAGTATTGGGTTCATCGTAGGTCTCACGCTTTGGCTCAGCCCTGATGCCGTTGTCCGTGAAAATATGGATGTAAAGGTTGAGAACAAGGAAGTTGTAGTAAAGCACAAAAGTGAGGCTGTGAAGTCACTCCAGACAACAATACCTTTTATCAAGAACCACAATCTTAATTATTCCAGTGTCATGGGATTCTGTGGCAGATATAAAGTCGCAGCAGGATGGATGCTCTTTGTTTTGATGACCATCTTTGTGGTAACTGCAGTATCAAACGGTGCAAACCTTAACGATGGCATGGATGGTATGTGTGCGGGCAATTCTGCCATTGTTGGTGTGGCATTAGGTATCTTAGCATACGTATCGTCACACATTGGCTATGCCTCTTACTTCGATATTATGTACATACCCCATTCTGAGGAGTTGGTTGTGTTCCTATGCGCATTTGTAGGAGCAATGATTGGCTTCCTTTGGTATAACGCATTCCCCGCACAGATTTTTATGGGCGACACAGGCTCACTGACCATTGGAGGTATTATTGGCGTGTGTGCGGTTATTATCCACAAGGAATTATTGCTGCCTATCCTTTGTGGCATATTCTTTGTTGAGAGTCTGAGCGTTATTATCCAGACACAATGGTTCAAGATCCAGAAAAAGAAAGGAAAGCGTGTTCGCGTATTTCGCGCAACGCCTATACATGATAATTTCCGTAAACTGGACTCACAACTCGACGCTACCAGCCAATACATCTTAAAAGGCTGGCCACATCGTCCGTTCCATGAGTCAAAGATAACCATCCGTTTTTGGATTACTTCAATTATCCTAGCGGCTTTAACACTGATAACATTAAAGATGAGATAAGATGAAAAGAATCGTTATATTAGGAGCAGGAGAAAGTGGTGCAGGTGCAGCTGTTCTTGCCAAGAAAGAAGGTTTCGACGTATTTGTCTCCGACATGTCGAAGATTGCGGACAAATATAAGAAGATGCTTGACGATCGCCATATTGAGTGGGAAGAAGGACAACACACAGAGGAGAAGATTCTAAATGCCGACGAGATCATTAAGAGTCCCGGCATTCCTGAAACGGCTCCGATGGTTAAAAAAGCCATTGCAAAAGGTATTCATATCATCAGTGAGATAGAATTTGCAGGTCGATATACCCACTCGAAGATGATCTGTATTACAGGGTCAAACGGTAAGACCACCACCACGTCGCTTATCTATCATATCTTCAAAGAGGCAGGATATGATGCAGGCCTGGCTGGAAACATCGGGAACTCTCTGGCACTTCAGGTGGCTGAGGATCCGCATGAATACTACATCATTGAGTTAAGTTCATTCCAACTCGATAATATGTACGATTTCCGTGCCAATATTGCAATCTTGCTGAATATCACGCCAGACCACCTGGATCGTTACAACTTCGAGATGCAGAACTATGTTGATGCCAAGATGCGTATCATCCAGAATCAGACTCCCAATGATGCTTTCATCTATTGGGCAGATGATCCTATCATCAAGCATGAATTGGAGAAATATGATATTAAGTCAATCCAGTATCCTTTCTCAGAACTAAAAGAAAAGGGTGTCATCGGTTATATCGAAGAAGGTCAATATAAGATTGAGAAACCCGAACCATTCAATATGGAGCAAGAAAGTCTGAGCCTGACAGGAAAACATAATATCTTCAACTCCTTGGCCGCAGGTATTGCTGCAGATATCGCAGGTATTAGGAAAGAAGAGATTCGTAAGAGCCTGGGCGATTTCCCTGGTGTAGAACACCGTTTAGAGAAAGTGTGCATGGTTCGCGGTGTACAATATATTAACGATTCGAAGGCAACCAACGTCGATGCCTGCTGGTATGCATTGGAGGCTATGAAGACAAAAGTAATCCTGATTATCGGTGGAAAGGACAAAGGAAACGACTATACCCCCATCAAGCCATTGGTCAAGGAGAAATGCTCAGGTATCGTTTACCTAGGCGCTGACAACCAGAAGCTTCACGATAACTTTGACCAACTGGGTATTCCTGTACGAGACACCCATTCTATGAAAGAATGCATGCAAGCCTGTTATGAGATGGCCAAGCCTGGTGAGACGGTTCTTCTGAGTCCTTGTTGTGCCTCATTCGACCTGTTCAAAAACATGGAAGACCGAGGCGAACAGTTCAAGACAATAGCAAGAAGTCTTTAGGTCATCCAGAAATACTAGTTATACTAGAAAATACTTGGATATGAATAAGAAAATAGGTAACATCTTCAAAGGAGACAAGGTCATTTGGATGGTATTCTTCTTCCTCTGTATGATCAGTATTGTCGAGGTATTCTCTGCTTCGAGCAACCTGACATATAAGAGCCAGAACTATATCGGACCGATAGCCTTCCATACGGTAACAATCATCATAGGCGCAATGGCGGCAGTGATCACCCTGAACATACCTTGCCGCTATTTCAAACTGATGACCCCATTCCTCCTTATCATCTCTGGTCTGACACTCCTCTGGGTTCTCATTGGAGGTGAGTCGATCAATGGTGCTAACCGCGTGATATCCCTACCTGGTGGTGTTACCTTCCAGCCCTCCGAGATAGCCAAAGGAACTATGGTTCTCATTACGGCACAGATCCTTAGTGCCATGCAACGCGAAGACGGAGCTGATAAGAAAGCTTTCAAGTATATCCTCTGCATCGTCTTACCTACAGCAGCTCTTATTGGTATAGAGAACCTATCAACAGCAGCATTGTTGTTTGCTGTTATATTCCTGATGATGTTTATCGGTCGTGTACCATTAACACAAATGGCAAAACTGGTTGGATTTGCCGCTGTCCTTATAGCGATTTTTCTAACAATGGTCTTTACATTGGGTAGCATCGGAGCTTCGGATGAAGAGAACAAACAAACAGTGGAAGCTGTTCAGGATGGTGGTGCTACTGATACAAAAGTCATCAAAGGAGGTGGCGTATTCCACCGCTTCGTTACTTGGAGAAACCGTATTGTCAAGCACATCGACAAGAAAGATATATCGCCTGAGGATTACGACCTTGACAAAGATGCACAGGTAGCTCATGCCAATATAGCCATTGTGTCGAGCAACATCATTGGGAAAGGACCAGGGCAATCTGTAGAACGTGACTTCCTCTCACAGGCATTTTCCGACTTTATTTATGCTATTGTAATTGAAGAGTTAGGTATTCTCGGTGCTGCATTTGTAGTGTTACTTTATATCGTACTGCTTTATCGCGCTGCGAGAATAGCCAGTCGCTGCGAGAACAACTTTCCAGCCTTCCTTGTTATGGGATTAGCACTGCTGTTAGTCATTCAAGCCACATTCAATATGCTCGTAGCTGTGGGTATTGCTCCTGTTACAGGACAGCCACTCCCGCTCATCAGCAAAGGTGGAACTTCAACCATCATCAATTGCGCTTACATCGGCGTCATTCTGAGTGTTAGTCGTTCAGCAAAAAAAAGACCTGAAAAAATAGCAGTTTAACAAATATAATTAGTAATTTTGCAGGCAAATAGAAAAAGGGTATGGAAAAAGAATTAAGAGTCATTATTAGCGGAGGTGGAACAGGTGGACATATTTTCCCAGCTGTATCTATCGCTAATGCAGTTAAAGCCCTACGCCCTGATGCAAAAATCCTGTTTGTGGGAGCATTAGGACGAATGGAAATGCAACGTGTTCCTGCTGCTGGTTATGAGATAAAAGGTCTGCCCATTTGTGGATTTGACCGAAAGAATCTGCTGAGAAATATCAAGGTACTCTATAAAATCTGGAAGAGCCAACGGATGGCGAAACAGATTATCAAAGAGTTTAAGCCTCAGGTAGCTGTGGGTGTTGGCGGTTATGCCAGCGGTCCAACCCTTAACAAAGCTGCTGCAATGGGTATCCCCTGCTTGATTCAAGAACAAAACTCCTATGCCGGCGTTACAAATAAACTTTTGGCAAAGAAGGCTACAAAGATCTGTGTTGCCTATGAAGGAATGGAACGTTTCTTTCCTGCAGAGAAAATCATTTTGACAGGAAACCCTGTACGTCAGGCACTTCTTGAAACGACAACCACACGTGAAGCTGCAATCAAGAGTATGGGATTCGATCCTTCCAAGAAGACAATACTTTTGGTAGGCGGAAGTCTTGGAGCCAGAACAATTAATGAAAGTGTACTCCAGCATTTGGATATTGTCAAGAACTCAGGTGTACAGTTTATCTGGCAGACAGGAAAATACTATAGTGAAGAGATTGCCAAACGACTTCAGGGTGAGGAGCTGCCCAACCTGAAAGTAACAGATTTCATCACCGACATGGGCACTGCCTATAAAGCAGCTGATCTTGTTATCAGTCGTGCCGGTGCCAGCAGTATCTCTGAATTCTGTCTCATTGGCAAACCGGTCATCTTGGTACCAAGTCCAAATGTGGCAGAAGATCATCAGACGAAGAATGCGCTGGCATTAGCCAATAAAGATGCAGCCATCTATGTAAAAGACGCGGAAGCTCCTGCAACCTTGTTAGAGTTGGCTGTTAAAACCGTTAATGATGAAAACAAGTTGAAGTCGCTCAGTGAAAACGTGCTTAAGTTAGCACTCCCCGACTCTGCAGAAATTATCGCAAAAGAAGTTATTAAGTTAGCAAAATGAATATAAACGATATTAAATCTGTCTATTTCGTAGGTGCAGGAGGTATTGGTATGAGTGCCATCGCTCGATACTTCCTGAATAAAGGTCTTATTGTAGGAGGCTACGATAAGACCCCTTCCGATCTGACACGACAGTTGGAGAAAGAAGGAATGTCTATCCATTATGAGGAGGATATTAATCAGATTCCCCAAGCTTGTAAAAACCAACAGGAGTGCCTGGTTATCTATACACCTGCCATTCCTGCAGATCATAAAGAGTTGCGGTTCTTCCAAGAGAACGGTTTTGAAATTCAGAAGCGTGCTCAGGTATTAGGTACGTTGACAAAAACCCACAAAGGACTCTGTGTGGCAGGCACACATGGTAAAACCACAACATCTACGATGTGTGCCCATATTATGCATCAGAGCCATCTGGATTGCAACGCTTTCCTGGGAGGTATATCTAAGAACTACGGCACAAATTACATCCTCTCCGACTCTGATTACGTCGTTATTGAGGCAGATGAGTTTGACCGTTCTTTCCATTGGCTCCGTCCCTGGATGAGTGTTATCACATCCACCGACCCAGACCATCTGGATATTTATGGCACAAAAGAAGCATATCTAGAGAGTTTCCGCCACTATTCTGAACTCATCCAACCTGAAGGTGCATTAATCATCCATCGTAATCTCGAGATGAAAGAACATCTGCAGGATGGTGTACGCCGCTATGACTATAGCCTCAACGAGGGCGACTTCCATGCAGAAAACATCCGCATCGAAAACGGAGAGATATCTTTCGACTTCATCTCACCTATTGAAAACGTCAAGGATGTTAGCCTAGGACAACCTATTCCCATCAATATTGAGAATGGCATTGCAGCAATGGCTATGGCACAACTTAACGGCTGTACCGCTGAGGAACTAAAGCATGGCATGGAGACTTATGGAGGTGTTGATCGTCGTTTTGACTTTAAGATAAAGACTGACAAGCTTGTCTTCTTAAGTGATTATGCCCACCATCCAAAGGAAATCTATCAAAGTGCACGTAGTATCCGTGAATTGTATAAAGACAAGCATATCACAGCGATATTCCAGCCTCACCTCTATACCCGCACACGCGACTTCTATAAAGACTTCGCTGATGCACTGAGTCAGCTGGATGAGGTTATTCTCACAGAGATTTATCCTGCTCGTGAGTTACCTATCGAAGGTGTCACTTCAAAACTCATCTACGACAACCTGAAGCCAGGTGTGAAAAAGGAGATGATACGTAAGGACAATGTGCTTAGTTTTGTAAAGAACCACACTTTTGAAGTTCTGATAGTGCTTGGAGCTGGAGACCTTGACAATCAGGTTCCTGAAATTGCAAAGATATTAAATAGTAAATAATCAAATAGGATCATGTATATCGACTGGAAAAAGACCTTGATAGTTGTCTGCGACATTGTCGTTGCCGCCTATTTGCTAATGGCTGTCACTGCATTTAACAAACCCGATGCGAAAGGCAGGCAGTGCAATGAGGTGAAAATCGATATTGAGCAGAACATTGTTGAAGGTTTTATGACAGCCAATGAAATCAAACAGGCCCTGAATAAAGAGCACTTATACCCACTCAAGCAACCTCTGAGTGATATAAGTCCCAGAAAGATAGAAGAAACACTTCAGAAAAACCCCTTCGTTGAGAAGGCTGAGGCATACAAAACTCAGAGTGGTAATGTCTGTATCAGCATCAAGCAACGCATCCCGGTAGTGAGGGTCTTGACAGATAATGGTGAAAACTATTATCTTGACACTCATGGCAATATGATGCCGGAGAGTCGCTATGTCACCGACATGATCATCGCTACTGGAACTATTAGTCCCAAATATGCAAAGAACACATTGACACGCGTTGCCAACCATATTCTATTCGACAAATTCTGGAGAAATCAAATTGTTCAGATAAACGTATTGGAAGATGGTTCCATAGAAATAGTTCCACGTGTGGGAGAACATATTGCCTATTTAGGCGCACCTATTGATATTGAGAAGAAATTAGACCGTTTACGTAAATTCTACATTTATGGTCTCAATCAAGTGGGTTGGAATAAATACAACTACATCAGCGTTGAATTCAACAACCAGATTATCTGTAAAAAAAATAAAAGAAAGTAACATAATAATTATAAGAGATGGCAGCAAAGGAATTTATCGTAGCAATTGAACTCGGTTCATCCAAAATGACCGGTATCGCTTGACAGAAGAATCTCGACGGCAGTATTCAGATACTCG
>JAEEGG010011231.1_pt1 | contig 19607 bp, 9 predicted proteins | sample 9134161 | NCBI WGS metagenome assembly JAEEGG01 (sample SAMN16246543, study PRJNA631951) | gut metagenome | biome: gut microbiome; feature: rumen; material: CR-attached | host: Bos | place: Iran: Karaj | collected 2018-10 | reverse complement strand
CCATCCGCCGTGGCAAAGCTGACAAAAGCAAAGCCTGGAGAAAAGAGCATGATGAAGATGATGACCGATGGGTGACCAATCTCTCTCGTCCCTACAAGATATCTAAAGGCCTCGACGGTCATCATTTGAGCCTATGTCAGAGCCACGGCCGCTACTATGACGCGAAAAAAGGCGGATGGGTGTGGATGCGTCCGCGTCTGTTCTGCACCACCGAGGATTTGTTCTCTCAAACATTCGTCATACCCTATATTATTCCAATGCTGGAGAATGCCGGCGCCACCGTGTTCACCACCCGTGACCACTTCTGGCAGAACGCCGAGGAGATTGTGGATCTCGACCAGGATGAGGATATGAAATATTTCGAGGTGGCGATGAACGAGGATGAATGGGAGAACAGCCCCCTTCCTGGTTTCCGCCACGCCCAGGAAATCTATTCTGGTAATGACAGTCCGTTCGGCAAAGGCAACTGCCGTCAGATCAAATCAGTGAAGCCATCGAAGCGTGCGAGCGAGATGGCATTGGTGCAGTGGATTCCCGACATCCCTAAATCAGGGAAATATCCGGTGTATGTATCGTATCAGTCGTTTAAGAACAGCGCGGAGGACGTGGTCTATGAGATTCACCATGCCGGAGGTGTGAGTGAGGTGAAGGTGAACCAGCGCATGGGCGGCGGCATGTGGGTGCTGCTTGGTGAGTTTGAATTCCTTCAGGGAATGAACGACAACGGGAAGATAGTGTTGAGCAACATCTGCCGGCGGAAGGGGCAGACAGTGAGTGCCGATGCCGTCCGTTTCGGCAGCGGTATGGGCAACATCGTCCGTGGCGGGAGCGTGAGCGGTCTTCCCCGTTGGGCTGAAGGCGCGAAATACTCAGCGCAGTGGAGCGGGATGCCCGACAGCTGCTTTGCCTCGATTGAAGGCGACGAATACCGCAGCGACATCTACAGCCGTCCAAAAAGCACGAACGAGGTGGGCGGCGGCAGCGTATATATCCCCAACCGCGACGGCAGGAAAGTACCAATTGAGGTTTGCATGGCATTCCACACCGATGCCGGATTCTCTAAGAGCGACGGTTTGATCGGTCCGTTGTCGATTTGCACGACCGACTATAACGATGGCGTACTAGCCAGCGGCATGGACCGCTACACAAGCCGAGATCTCGCCAGCCTGCTCTACGAGGGTGTGGACCGCGACATGCAGAAATATCATTTTTCGGTTCGGGGGCTGTGGAACCGAGACTATGGCGAGAGCCGTGCACCCGACGTGCCTGGTATCATCTTCGAAATGTTGTCGCACCAGAATTTCGCCGACATGAGGCTGGGCTACGACCCACAGTTCAAGTTTGATTTTTGCCGCTCGATTTATAAAAGTGTACTGCGCTATGTCTGCTCGATGCACAACAAGCCATACGTGGTGGAGCCATTGCCCGTGACCAACTTTGCAGTCCAGCTGAACGAGGACCGCAACGAGGCTACACTATCCTGGACACCAGTCAACGACCCACTTGAGCCGAGCGCAACTGCAACCAGCTACGTGGTTTATACTCGCAAAGGCCGTTACGGCTTCGACAACGGTCAGGTGGTAAGAGGATCATCACTGACCGTTCCACTGACACCCGATATAGTATATTCATTTAAAGTATGCGCACTTAACGATGGAGGACAGAGTTTCCCGTCGGAGATATTAAGTGCGGGCATCTCTTCACGCAACAATGGCACGGCATTGATTGTGAATGGCTTTACCCGACTGGAAGGACCGGCATGGTTTAACACAGAGACCGAGCAAGGTTTTCTGCTTGACAAAGACCCCGGCGTACAATATGGTGCCTTCGCCGGTTTTTGCGGCAGGCAGAAAGTGTTCACAAAATCAACAATGGGATCTGAAGAGGTTGACGGCTTAGGCTACAGTGGAAGTGAGTTGGAAGGCAAAGTGATTATGGGAAACACTTTCGATTACCCATGCATCCATGGTGAAGGCATGCTGACTAACGGTCATTCGTTCACGTCGGTTAGTGAGCAGGTATTCAATCAGACAGGTAATTTAAGCAACTACCGCATCATCGACATGATTTACGGTGTTCAGAAAGAATTCAATGATCAGAGCGTGAGCCGTCTGGCAAATTTTGCCTCCAATGGCGGGAAGGTTATTTTGAGTGGTGCGAACATGATGAAAAGCGGAACAATCTCAGGTCGTTTTGGTATCAGCAGCTCAGGCAGTCTGACCGACCGTTGTCAGCTGAGCGGCAAATACGGACTGTTCGACATCTACCGCGAGATGAACAGCGAAATGTACTGTGTGCCAGAACCCGACATCCTCATTGCTCCTGAGGGCAGTGAGATAATGGTGGAGTTTGCTGGTCATGGTGTGGCAGGCGTTAAGAACGGCAATGTCACGCTGTTCGGCTTCCCGCTTGAGACCATCAGCGACCAACGGATGATAAACACGCTGATACGGGACGCAATTCTCTAGGATTTTCAAGGATTATATAGGATTGCCTAGGAATTCCTAGGATTATAAAGGTCATAATCAGTTTTTATAGAAAAACAGCTGATGGAACAACGGACATTACAACTGACGGACTGGCTGCCAACCACAAAGAAAGAAGCACATCTCAGGGGATGGGATGCGGTTGATGTGGTATTGATGAGCGGTGATGCCTACGTTGATCATCCGTCATTCGGCTGTGCGGTTATCGGACGGCTGCTGGAGACGTTCGGGCTGAAAGTGGCGATAGTGCCTCAGCCCGACTGGCACGGTGATTTCCGCGACTTCCGTAAGTTTGGCCGTCCGCGCCTGTTTTTTGGAATCTCTCCGGGCTGCATGGACTCGATGGTGAACAAATACACGGCTGCAAGACGGCTGCGCAGCGAGGATGCCTATTCACCCGACGGTCGTCACGACCTCCGTCCTGAGTATCCGACGATTGTATATACCCAAATTCTGAAAAAACTCTATCCCGACGTACCGGTAGTGCTTGGAGGCATCGAAGCATCGCTGCGACGCCTGACCCATTACGACTACTGGAGCGACAGCCTTCACAAGTGCATCCTCTGCGACAGCGGCGCTGACCTGCTGATTTACGGCATGGGCGAGAAGCCGATGGAGTCGCTTTGCGAGCTGCTTGCAGAAGAGTTTGAGGACCGAGACACCGATGTGCGCTCATTCCGCAACCTGCTGCTACGTCATCCTCAGAAACAGACTGTGATGCTGCTAAAAGAGAAGGAGATTCCGAGAGGCATCCGTCCTGACGACATCGTGCTGCACAGTCATCAGGAGTGCCTGCACGACAAACGCAGTCAGGCGGAGAATTTCCGGCATATCGAAGAGGAGTCGAACAAATATGCCGCCCGGCGTATCATACAGCAGTATGGCGACGATGAATATGCGGTGGTGTTCCCCCCCTATCAGCCAATGAGCCAGGATGAGCTGGACCGGTCGTTCGACCTGCCTTACACCCGTCTGCCCCACCCCAAATACGAAGGCAAACGGATTCCCGCATACGAGATGATTAAACACTCTGTCTGCCTGCATCGTGGCTGCTTCGGCGGCTGTGCGTTCTGCACCATCTCCGCGCATCAGGGTAAGTTCATCACGTCGAGGAGCAAGGACAGCATCCTGAAAGAAGTGAAAGCCATCACGTCGATGCCCGACTTCAAAGGCTACCTGAGCGATCTGGGCGGTCCGAGCGCAAATATGTATGCCATGCACGGGAAGAGCCTTGAACTCTGTCATAAGTGTGCCCGTCCGTCGTGCATACATCCGAAAGTATGCAAGAACTTGAACACCGACCACAGCCAGCTGCTCGACATCTACCACAGCGTGGATGCCCTGCCGAAAATCAAGAAAAGCTTCGTGGGCAGCGGTGTACGCTACGACCTGATTCTTCACGACACGGGGAACGGCAAAATGAATGGCGTGAATCGTGAATATGCCAAAGAGCTGATTGTGAACCACGTGAGCGGACGGTTGAAAGTGGCACCTGAGCACACGAGCGACCATGTGCTTCAGCTGATGCGCAAGCCGTCGTTCAAGTTGTTTTACGAATTCAAGGAGCTTTTCGACCAAATCAACAGGAAGCACAACCTACACGAGCAGATCATTCCCTATTTCATCAGCAGCCACCCCGGCTGCACCACAGCCGACATGGCTGAGCTCGCCGTGATTACCAAAGCTCTCGACTTCCGTCTGGAGCAGGTGCAGGACTTCACCCCTACCCCCATGACCATCAGCAGTGAGATGTGGTACACGGGGCTCGACCCCTACACGTTGAAGCCTGTCTTCTCCGCCAAAAGCCCAGCCGAAAAACAAAAACAAAGGATGTTCTTCTTCTGGTACAAGCGCGAGGAACGGCAAAAGATTATGCGTGAGCTGAGACAGATAGGGCGGGAAGATTTAATCCGGAAGTTATTTTAACTATCAGAATAATCGGAATAATCTGAGTATTCAGAATGTTTAAAATATTCAAAATATTCAGACTATGCAACTGAAAACAAATGCACCGATGGAATCAAACAAAGAGCTGGAACTGGCATGGAAATTCATTAAGGACACAAACGTGAGTATGTTTCTCACGGGTAAGGCAGGCACGGGCAAGACCACGTTTCTGAAAAAACTTCGTGCGGAGATGCCCAAACGTATGGTGGTGGTGGCTCCTACTGGCGTAGCTGCCATCAACGCCGGCGGTGTGACCATCCATTCGTTTTTCCAGCTGCCAATCGGCATCCACGTTCCAGACAGCAAGATGAAGCGGGAAAAGCGCTACTTCACAATGAGCAAGACGAAGAAGAGCATCCTCCGCACACTCGACCTACTCATCATCGACGAAATCAGCATGGTGAGGAGCGACCTCTTAGATGCCATCGACGAGATGCTCCGTCAGCACCGCGACCACAGCAAGCCATTCGGCGGCGTGCAGCTGCTGATGATTGGTGACCTCCATCAGCTGGCTCCCGTGGCGAACGACCAGGAATGGGATATACTGAAGGACTATTACGACACCCAATATTTTTTCGGCAGCAAAGCCCTTCAGCAGGTTCGATACGTCACGATTGAGCTGAAAAAGATATACCGCCAGGAAGACGATCATTTCATCCGTCTGCTGTCGAACATCCGCGACGGCCACCTCGACCATACCACCATCAATGCGCTGAACCAGCGGTACATTCCCAATTTCCAGCCACCCGCCCAGGATGAGTATATCAGGCTTACCACCCACAACTACCGTGCCGACCAGTACAACCAGCTTCAATTGTCGATGCTTCCCGGCATGAGCCGGATTTTTGAATGTGTGGTTGAAGGCACATTCCCCGAGAACTCTTTCCCTGCCGCCAAATCCCTGGAGCTCAAACTGGGCACACAGGTGATGTTCATCCGCAACGACAGCGGCGGCGAACGCTATTTCAATGGAAAAATCGGCAAAGTGGTGGGGTTCGGCGACAACAGAATCCTCGTGCAGGGAAGCAATGACCTGCAGCCCATCAGCGTGGAGATGGCTGAATGGGAAAACACGGAATACGAAATCGATGAAAAGAGCAAGAATATCCAGGAGAAAGTAATTGGGCATTTCCGTCAGTTTCCGCTTCGGCTGGCTTGGTCTATCACCGTCCACAAAAGCCAGGGACTGACATTCGACCATGCCATTCTCGACATAAACTACAGCTTTGCTCCAGGACAGGTGTATGTGGCACTGAGCCGTTGCAGGAGCTTAGAAGGACTGGTGCTGTCCAATCCGCTTTATGTGAAGTCGCTTGCCACCGATAAGGCGGTTGTTGAATTTATCGACAAAGAATTATCCTCTGCCGAGAATACCTACAGCCAGTTTGAAGAGTTGAAAACCGCCTATTTCCATTCCTTGCTCGACGAGCAGTTCGGATTCAGCAAACTGGTTAGCTGCGTGAACGATACAACCCGCGTGTTCAACGAATTTCTGTTCCGCAAATATGCTGACTTAGCTAAAGCTTGGATGGAAATAAGCCGTGACATCGAAACGAAACTAACAGGTGTGGCTAAGAAATTCCGACAGCAGTATGTCCGTCTCTTGAGCCAGAACGGAGAGAAACTGGAGGATGCCCATCTTCAGGAGCGCATCCGCAAGGCTGCCGATTATTTCAACACATACCTGTGCAGCCACCTCACAGGGCTTGTTAACCGAAGCCGAAATCTGGAAATCGGCAACAAACAGACTTTGAAACGCTATGAGAACTCATTCGAACGGCTTGTGCTCGAACTCCGCCTGAAATGCTACACACTTGCCCAACTCGCCCATCATGACTTCAGCGTGAACGCTTTCCTCCACGATAAAGCCCTCGCCGTGTTGCCTGAAGAGGAATTTGTCAAAAAAAGCAGAAGCAGGAGCCGCAGCAACACCGCCAGTCAGAAACCGGAAAAGAAAAAACGTGAGCCGAAAGGCACCACCCAACGTGTCTCACTGGAAATGTTCCGTTCAGGTATGAACTACAACGAGATAGCCGCTGAACGGATGCTGGTGCCATCCACTATCTTCGGACATCTGTGGAGCTTTGTGGAAACAGGCGATCTGAAATGGGAAGACATCATCATCCAGGAACATATCACATTCGTAAAAAAACTGTTTGAACGTGAAGGGACACCAGACAACATTTCCGACTACAACAAACTGCTTCCCAAAGATATCTGTCCAAACGAATATTATCATATAGCCAAGATGCTGCTGGGAGAGGATTAGTTTAATAATAAATAAACTATGATTTTTTAATTAAACGTCACACCCCTTTGATAGCCTCCTTCACTTGTTGCATGTTGCTGCGAGAGACAGGAAGCGATTCGTGACAATGCCTGATAATTAGCTGCATAACCCCACCCTTTGACTCAATTTTCTCCACTTGATGCAGGTTGACGAGAAATGCCCTGTGACAACGTACAATCATCGGATAGTCACTCAGCTGATCCTCTATCTGCTTGGATGTGGCACGCAGCATATCATTACGCACCTTGCCTTCATCGGCAATCCGATACACCTTCACATAGTTTCCAACCGCCTCAACATATAAAAGATTGGAAACATGAAGGTCTATCTTCTCTTTGGTCGTGCCTGAAAGCACTATGTCGGCAGATAACTTAGGAAACGACCGTTTTTTATCTGTTTCTTCCGTTGAAGAAACCGGTTCATCCTCCATATTCGAGTCTTCAGCCTTATGTGTTTCCTTTTTTTGTTGCACATTGTGCTGCTGTAACATCTGCAACCGCTCATTCAACTGCCTGGTTTCCTCCAGTTCTGCCGCAAGAAACCGGCTACGGAACTTAAACCGCCAGTAAAGACCGATGGCGAACGAGCAGAAAGCAAATATAAGCAAGGTTTCAACGAAGTTAATCCACGATAGGTGGTTGCTCTCCACCTTATCACTCAAGAACCAATGCCTGTACAGACAAATCATCAAAGTAATAAGCAATGTGTTGATGATTTGGAACCACAGATTCCGGCGTATGATATATCCCACCCCTTGTTCGTAGGATCTTGGCATCCTGATGAGATATTTCAAGATGCCCTCTGTCACAAAACAGACACCGACTCCCAGCAGCCCCATTATCAGCAGATGTGCGTATGCCTGCCACTGCCATGCCTCAAGCCCGAAGGGTTTGAACACCATCAATGCCAGAATGGTGAAGCTGGTGCTGATGACACGTATCGTGAATGTTTCTTTTCTTCCTTTTTCCATACAGTCGGCAAAAATACAATAAATCTACTGAAAAACCAAACCATTCGTCACAAATCCGCCATTTATCCCATTTTTCACCGTCACTCGTCACATAAAAGGGCTGAATATCCCTTTTTTTTGGAGCTGTTTAAAAGTCACCGTAACTTTGCACTCGTAATTCGCAACCAGACTGTTTTTTCTGAAGAAAAGATGACGATAAGACGAGACTATAGTTTTTTAGAACAACAAGATTTCAGATTTACATTTTTAAAACAAACAAATCATATTATGACAAGAAGAACAATGATTGGTATTATTTGCATCGTGACAGGCTTGATGATGTTAGCTAACATGTGGAACATCATCCGTATTGACTGGCTTTGGCAACAGCCATGGACGGCATACATCGCACCATTGTTGCTGTTATTTATTGGTGTCCGGCTCATCATCAGCAGTTTCAGACGCAACCGTGACCAGTGGCTGCAACGGCCGGTTCCTGACGGTGAAGAAGGTAAACGCATCTGCTGCAAGACAAGTTTCGGAGGCGATGAATACATCTATAAAGGCGAAGCGTTCCACGGTGCACGTCTGGAAGCCTATTGCGGGGGTATCCGGCTGAACCTAAGCAATGCCGTCATCAGTGAAGACGAGGAAATCGATATCCAAACCTTTATGGGTGGTGTGGAACTGATTGTTCCTGCCTCGGTAAACGTTGTTGTAAAGAGCCGCAGTTTTATAGGCGGTGTGGGCAATGAGACAACTTGCACCATCCGCGACAATGCTCCCTGCCTCCATGTCATTGCCAGCAACGTTTTAGGCGGAGTCAGTATAAAGAATTAAAAAAATGAAGAATTTTTATAAGTTAACAGTGAATAGTTAATATTGAACAGTGTATTTTCTTTTGATGATGAGATAGTAAAGATTTAGAAAAGAAGTGTTTAAATCCATTCGTTTATATTCAAACAGATTCGTTGTAGAAAAATTAGAATATAGTTTGTAGAGAAAATTCAAGTTATTAATAACAAAATATAATTCTAACAAAATGAGAAGAATGAGAATGGCAGCATTGATGGCTGCGCTGATGATGACAGTGATGAGTTCCGCCAGCACATTGGACGTGAGCGGAAAAGTGATAGACGAAAACGGTGACCCGATGCCCTACGTGAATGTAGTGTTGCTGTCACTCCCCGACTCTGCTTTTGTTCAAGGCTCAGTGACCGATGACCAGGGCATGTTCAGGGTTGTGACCGACAAGAACGACGGTCTTTTGAAACTGTCGTGTATAGGATATGAGACTCAATACGTAAAAATCCATGAGGCAGACGGACTGACATTCCAGATGTCTGTAGATTCCAGGATGCTCAACGAAGTGGTGGTAAAAGGGACTTTGCCACGGACTCATGTGAAGGGAGACGCCATGCGCACCACCGTCGAAGGCACAATCTTAGAGAAAGCCGGAACCGTGAGCGACATGCTGTCAAAAGTGCCGTCACTCGAGGCTGAGCGCGATGGAGCAGTGAAAGTGCTGGGTCGTGGAGATGCAGAGGTATATATCAACGGGCGCCGGGTGCTTGATGCCAAAGAACTCTCACGCCTGCGGTCCGACCAGATACAATATGTGGAGGTAGTACAGAATCCAGGTGCCCGGTATGCCGCATCCACAAAGGCAGTGGTTCGAATCCAGCTGAAAAAAGCCCAGGGTGAAGGCTTCAGTTTTCAGGACAATGCCGGTGGCGTCTATCAGTATGGCACCACCATCACGAACAACCTTGACGTGAACTACCGCACCGGCGGGCTGGACATCACCGGCTCGTTCTGGGCAGGCCGTTATGGTCATTCAAAATCACTGCAGGAAAACGACCTGATGTATTTCGTGGGGCCTGACCAATATGCAGGTCATTCAACCCAGGAATCCAAAGGTGTATGGAAAGGATGGTCGCCTCAGTTGCAAGTGAACTATATGCTGAATGAAAACCACAGCTTCGGTGCTTTCTATAAATACGACCGTCATCCAAGTTATGATTTCAGGAGCCTGTTTAAAACCGACAATTACGAAAACGGTGTTTTCACAGAGCGCTCGGAGAGTGACATCCGACAGGACAACCGTTTCCGCAAACATATCTTCAACGCCTACTACAACGGAAAAATAAGCCAGATGAGCATCGACTTCAATATCGACGGACTGTTCGACCGGACTGAAGAGCCGGGAAGCACCACTGAGACAACTGTTCCGACAGACGGCAGCTCCGTTGTGCGCAGCATTGAGAGCAACACCAAAAGCAGCAACAGCTTCTGGGCTTCCAAGCTTGTCCTGGGATATCCGCTTTGGAATGGAACACTCTCTTTGGGCGGTGAATACTCCCACAACCACCGCACCGACGCCTACACATTCACAGCCAGCGAGTCCGTTCCCGTGAAATCCACCGACACAGAAATCAATGAATCGTCGGCAGCGGCTTTCGCAGAATATGGAAGGGCATTCGGAAAGGTATTCGCACAGGTTGGATTGCGCTATGAGCACCTCTCAAACGACTACTACAACTTCGGCGTGCGTCAGGATGAGACATGCCGCAGCTACGGCGACTGGTTTCCCACAGCAGTCATCTCTGCCCCTATCGGGAAAGTGCAACTCTCCTTATCTTACAGGCGTGACATACAGCGTCCTAACTACAGCAACCTCACCAGTTCCACAATCTACATCAACCGATACACCTACCAAAGTGGCAATCCCTATCTGAAACCCACCTACACGCATAGTCTTGTACTCAACGGCGCATATAAATGGATGAACCTGAGTGTTAATTATGCGCGTACAAAAAACACAGAGACGTTGTCCACCGAACCTTATCCGGGTTCCGATGATCCGCTTATCAGCCTCATACGCCCCATCAACACCAAAGAGCAGTACAACTGTCTGACGATTGTTCCGTCGCTGCGTCCGGTCATCGGATGCTGGCATCCCATCTGGAGCCTTTACGCCATCTTCCAGAACTACAAGACCCCATGTGCCGACGGATCCACCATCACGCTCAGCCGTCCGTACTTATCACTCGCATGGCAGAACGACATCGAGCTGCCACACAGCTACAGGCTGAATATCTCGGCGCAATGGTCATCGAAAGGCGATTACGATAATTTTCGGGTAACCAAAACCCGTCTCAACACATCTGTCGGCGTGCAACGTGATTTCAATCTCCACAGGCTCGGAACACTCACAGCCGATATACGCTGCGGCGACCTGTTCAACAGCAGCAAGACCAGCGCAACCGTCTATGGCATACGCGAAATCACCTCGTTCAATCCCGCCCGCCGTACGTTCACAATCGACCTCACCTGGAAATTCAACGAGGCACGAAGCAAATACCGCGGTTCAGGTGCCGGAGAAAAGCAGAAAGCAAGAATGTGATTTTTTCACAAACATTTTAAAAAGATATTATTCGTGCTGCAAACTTAGAGTACAGATTCGTATTGATTCGTTCTAGAAAAAAATCAATAAATTTTATTCGTTAAGATTCGCATTGATTCGTTGTGGAAAAAGAAATCATTAAAAATAAAAGAGGATGAGCGAATTACTCATCCTCTTATATGTTAAGAAGAAAGGATTGTGTCAATCCTGTTTCTCGTTGAGTGCCCTGATTTTCTCCTGCACCTCCTTGAGTTCTGCCTTAAGCTTCTCAATCTTACGGTTGATTTCCTCCACGAGTGCGTTGCCGTTCTTCGACTTAGAAGAGATGGAAAGGAACCCGAGGTTATTCTCGTAAGTCTTGATTTCGTTGGTGAGGATATCGCGTTGACGGATGAGCTTATCCTTCACACGTCCGTCGGTGTCTTTCACCTCGCTCTTGAAGCGGTTGATTCTGCGTCTTGACGCAGTCTCGTTAAGTGCGCCATACAGACGGTCCATCTGTGCTCGGAAGGCTTTGTAGATAGTTTCCTTCTGCTTGAACGGCACAAAGCCAATCTGGTTCCACTCATCCTGAGCCTCACGGAGTTTTGGACGGAAGTCACCCTCCTCTGTCTCAGGGTCGATTGCTGCAAGCTGGTCAATAATCGCCTGCTTTTTCTTGAGGTTCTCTTCCTGCTCGCCAAAGACGGCTGAGTTGGCTTCTTTCTTCGCTGCAAAGAAAGCGTCGCAAGCGGCATTGAACCGTTTCCAGATTTCGTCGCTGTATTTCTTCGGCACGGTGCCTATCTCCTTCCACTTTTTCTGGAGGGAGATGATGGCATCTGTGGTTTTCTTCCAGTCGGTGCTGTCTTTAAGTGCCTCAGCCTGTTCGCAGAGCTCGAGTTTAAGCTGGTAGTTTGCGTTCAGACTCTCGTGTACACTCTTAATGAACTCAGACTTGTGATTGAAGAAATTGTCGCAAGCAGCACGGAATCGCTCGAAGATTTTCACATTCATCTTCTGAGGAGCGAAACCGATGGTTTTCCATTCCTGCTGTAGGGCAATGATTTCGTCAGTTTTCTGATTCCACTGAGCGAAAGTCTTGAGCTCATCAATATTAATAGCCTCAATCTGCTCGCAGATAGCGGTTTTTCTGGCGAGATTTTCGCCTTCCTGCTCTTTTCTCGACTCAAAAAACTCCTGATGACGTTTATTCACCACGGTGGAAGCAGCTTTAAAGCGGTTCCACAACGCTTCGCGGAGGTCTTTCTCCACTGGTCCGATCTCACGGAATTCCTGATGGAGCCCCTGAAGTTGTTTTGCAGCTGCGATGACATCCTCCATATCAGCTAAAGCCTCAGCACGCTCACAGAGCGCTGTCTTGAGTTCAAGGTTTTTCTTGAAATCGTAAGCACGCAACTCATTGGTCACTTTCAGCGTGTCGTAGTAAATTTCCACGTAGTGCTGATAAGTCTTCCATAAGTCTGTTGCCTTGTCTTGAGGCACGAGCTTGATTTCATTCCACTCCTGCTGCAAAGCCTTGAAGTCGTTATACACGCGGTTCACATCTTCAGGTTTCTCGAGGATACCCTTAATTTTATCGATGATGGCGAGTTTCTTGGCATAATTGGCCTCACGCTCCTCTTTCTCTGCCTCAGCGTTTTTAGCTCGTTTGGCGTTGATGGCAGCAAGAAGTTCCTTCAGCACGGCCTCATCGTTATCCACTGTCGGTTTGAAATCATCAGGATTTCCACCCTCTTCGACAAACTTGGCATACTCCGCTTCGGTGTTCTGCTTGTGTATTTTATAGAAGGAAGCTTTCAGATAGTCACGCTCCTGACGGCTTACTTCCTCATCACCCTCAGCGAGCTCTCTCAGTCTTGCAATGACAGCCTCCTTCGTCTCATAAACCACCGTGAGTTTCTCATCTGCAGCTTCGGTCTCTTCTGCAACAGGAGCAGCCTCTTCTGTGGATGGACTATCCTCTGCAGCAGGAATTTCTTCGTCTGCTACAGGTGCAGCCTCCTCTGTGGCAGGTGCTTCTTCGGCAACAGAAGTTTCCTCTGCGGCTGGTGCTTCCTCTTCAGCAGGAGCAGCTGACTCTGCAGGAGTTTCCTCTGTGGCAGGAGTCTCTTCAGGTGCGGGTGCGTCTTCATCCGCAACAGGTGCTGCCTCTTCTGTGGCAGGTGCTTCTTCGGCAGCAGAAGTTTCCTCTGCAGCTGGTACTTCCTCCTCAGCAGGAGCAGCATCTTCAGCAGGTGTCTCTTCCGGTGTTTCTTCCACTTTTTCTTCAATCTCTTGTGCAACAGTTTCAGTTGCAGCATCTTCAGCGGCGTTGTTTTCCGCCTCCGTAGGGTTCTCTTCTGATGGGAGTTCTACGACTTCTCCATCAACTTTCTCGATGTCAGTCATTGCAAACTGGATTTAGTTAAAAGAATGAATGGATTTGAAAAAATCCACACGTAAGTATAATTCACACAGTCCCTTTTTCATAAAGGGGCACAAAATTGTGCAAACTTAATGATTTTTTTTGAATTATCCCTAATTTTTCCGTAAAAAAATCAGTCTTGGGCAAAAAATCGCGAATTTCACGTTTTTTATCCACATATTTCGAGAAGACGAAAAGACAGAGAAACAGGCCATACCGGTAATTCCAGCACAGCCTGCTATAAGATTGAAGATGTCATTAATTTACTTGACACCTGATGTCGCATGAAAAGGAGGTCACTTCACGCTTTTCACATAGACTTTCACAGATGCGGTTTTACCATTGGCGCAACGGGCATGCACGGTTGTGGTTCCGGCACTCACGCCTTTCACGTAACCGCGGTTGACAGTGCAGATGTGTGAGTTGTCGGAAGTCCAGCTGACGGAGTTGTGCATGGTCATAAGCGGATAGGTGAAATAATCCACCTTCACTTTCTCACCCACAGCGACATTCACCTCCTTGGAGTTGATGGTGATATCCTGTGCGTCGCCCAGGGGATCGCAGGATGAAAGAGCGAATACAGATAGCAACAACATGCATACTGTCAGAAAAAGGTTTGTTTTTGTTTTCGTTTTCATTTTTTCTTCAATTTCAGAATTAAACAATGGGCAATTGAAAATTTTCCCAAATATAGCGATTATTTTCAGGACCGCAAAATATTTATTCTAAAAAGATGAGAAAAAGGATGTGCCTTATTCAAATCAAGCTATTGGGCCATGATATTAATCACCGCCACGACATCGGAGATATCCACAGTTTTATCGGAATTCACATCGGCTGTATCCAGGAAAGTGGTGTTTCCTGCCATGGTGTTGATTATCGCCACGACATCTGAGATGTCCACCTTTCCGTCGCGGTTCACATCACCGGCGAGCTGCTCGGATGCATGCTCCACCTCAATGGAAGTCTCCTCAATCACCCATCTGAGCCTCGTGCGGTCGGCATGGATGGAGAAGAAGGCGAGCGGTCCGCCCTTACCGTCGGCATCAGGTGTCCCCACGTTGAACAGCCGGTTGGCGTTGGCGTCGGCATCCATATAATAAGCAGCCTTGCCGTTGTCCTGCTTTGCATAATATGGCCGTATGGTCACCGGCTCAGCCGAGAGCGTGGTCTCTATTCTCAAGTAACTGCCTGTGGCTGCGTTCCTCACGTACACATTGCCGTCGGTTCCAGCCTGGAAAGTCCATAGAGCAGCAGGGTCAGACGACAGCGGATCTTCCTTACCGCTGTTGATGTCCTTGTCCGACAAACCGATACGATAGACGAGCTGGTCGTTCTCTCCGTCTGCCCCTTTGATGGCATAGAGATATCGCCGCTGCGTGTCGAGCGTGGCGGTGGTAGTGTTCGCATTCGAGGTTGTACCGTAGCTGTAGATATTGTAGCCAAGGTCGGTGGAGAACCCTTCGAACGTGAAAATCTGCTGAGCCTTGAATGCGGTGATGGCGGCATTCAACTTCTCCACCTCAGCGTTGATTGCGTCCTGTGAGGTGTTCCCGTCAACCAAGCTGACAAACTCCTGTGCCTCGGCGATGGCGGTCATAAAGGTGTCGAGCGCCGCGCTTGGATAGCCCAGGGTCACATCAGTCTTCGCCCCTTTGGCGAGCGCCTCAGCGGTCTCCAGCGTGTTGGTCAGTTTGGTCAGAAACACCTTTACGAGCGATGCGTCTATCTCCACAAAGGTGAACACCATGTCGGCACGGTCAAACGTGCCACTGCCCCAAAACCAGTTGTCGGCAAATCCACGTGCGCGAATCTGCTGGTCTTTATTCGACGGGCTGTTGATTCTGAACATCGACACCTTGCCGTACAACCCCGACTGGCTCGGCTGCTGGTCACCCGTGTAGTTGATGGTGAGGGTTGATGGCGTTGAAGCCGCCCCAATCCGCTCGCTGCTTCCTGCGTTATTCTGTCCGGATATATATTGCTTGCTGCTGTAGTTCATGATGGTGAATCCCCCGTCCACGGGTGTGATGACCCAAAGCAGCGACGGGTCGTCCCAAAGAAAGGTCTCGGTGGTACCAAGGGTACCGTTATCATTAAACGTGAGGTATTTTGGCAGTCCGGCTAAAGTAGTACCTGAGTTAAAGGGTATTGTGGCATAGTTGATAATACGGTATAGCTTACCTTCCTGAGGAACGAACGGATTCGTGCCGGCAGGTGTTCCACCTCCTCCTTTCGTGTATTCATCGTTGACGGAGACGGTTGCGCTATAGAGCGACTCTGTGGTGTCGCTCACGGTCTTCATCCGGAAATAATACACCTTGTCGGGGGTGAGTCCGTCCACATCGGTTGTGGTTGCAGTGGCAGAAAGTCGCTGTATCTCTACGAAGTGCTTACCGTCCTCCGACTGTTCCAGCACGATGGCGGTGGCTTCTTCGTTGTCGCCGTTCACCCATGTCAGTTTCACGGTCGTGGGAGTGCTCAGCTTGGCGGTCAGCTGCTGGGGATACATCAGGTAGGAAGTCTTCTGTGCCAGGCTGTTCACGTAGTTCTCGATATTTGTATAACCATTTCCGAAAGCATAACCATTGGCATCATCCTTCGTCGGGTCCAGCCCGTTGGCGACCTCCCATGTGTCGTCCATGCCGTCGTAGTCGGCATCTGTGATTTTTGGTCCGTCAGCCACGGTTCCGATACCGCCGAGGTCATCCTCGTTGGCGATAAAGCGTCCTTTCTTGCCCAATGATGTAAGTTCTTCAATCAGACGTTTGTCGTGGCTGTCGCGCACCCTCGATGCTCCCACATGGTCAGCGACGCTCTCGTATGCCTTGGCTGCGCTTTCCAGGTTCATCGGTGCTGTCGATTTCAGCGACGGGTTCTGCATGACGGTCGCGCTGTTGTGGTCGGTGATGAGAGTTCCGTTCAACTTGCCGTCACAGTTGCCGTCGAAGTAATTGCCGGTGCTGTACATGTGGTCTGTCTCTGTCCACTGGTCGAAATACTTGGCGGACCCTTCAGGCCCTGCGATGAAATAGTTGTTCATCAGGTCCTGGTAGTTGTCAGCGGCGGAGTGGCCGCCCACCACACCATTACCGTAGTTGTACACCACATTGTTATAATATTGTATGTAGCATTTCATCTTCGGGTTACGGCTTTTGTTGTTCGACCACAGGCAATGATGGACTGTCCAGTTGCGCGTTCCGTCGGTGATGGCACCGAAACGCTGCGGCTCGATGCCTTCAGAGATGATACAGTTCGACCATGTGATGTTGTTCGCGTCTTTGATATGCACGTTGTCCCATGGTCCCCATGTCACGCTGCAGTGATCCATAATCAGGTTCTCACAGTTGTCAAGCGTCAGCGTACACTTGCTGCTGTTCACGTTCTTGCCGCCACGCATACGCAAATAACGAAGCACCACATTCTTGCTGCCGGAGGCGATGACACGTCCGCCATAGATGGTGATACCTTCTCCAGGGGCCGTCTGGCCGGCGATAGTCACATTGCTGGCGATGGTGATGCTCTTGCCTGTGATGTCAATCACACCACCCACGTCGAACACAATGAAACTGCCCGCCTGGCTGGCTGCAGCAGCCAGGGAGACGGTGCCGGCGGCATTCAGGTTCGTCACATGGATTATTTTGCCGCCACGTCCTCCCGTAGCATAGGCACCGAATCCTTCTGCCCCCGGGAAGGCCAGCTGTTGAGACTGCATGCCCAAGGTGGTAAGCAGTGTAATTGCAAACAAGATGAATTTTCGTGTCATAGCTATTATTTTTTTAGTATTTTACGTCGTCCCGGTGGTTCTTGCTTATTAAGGAAAAACCATTTATCCGCAAATTTACATAAAAAAACTGATTCTCATGCCAAAATGATAAAAAAACAAAAGTTACACATTCAAAAAACTCGATGAAATAGACAGTGCTGACGAAAACTGCATTTTGTTCGCTGATGCCAATGGCGGAGTTCTGAAAAATCGATCTTCCCAATTTAGCTTTTATTGCAATTCCAGAGGCTGGTATTTATGAGCCTTGTCCGGTATGTATAAACCACTTACAAACTGATACTCTCCGCTATTTGGCCCATAAGTGTGGAAGATTGTTTTCGGACCAGACATGTAAAACATGGGAGTGGTCAGATATTGGCGGTTGCCAAATGTGTCTTTCTTATGTTTCTGCATCTGCTCTCTTGTAACTTTCTCGTATGGAACCACAGTCGTACTCATGCGGCGTTCTTGTATGATGAATTCTGAGTGCAGATAGCCAGCAGAATATGTGATTGGCACTGATTCCTGATAAAGGCCGATAAGTTTGAATGTGTGAATACCCCCATCATCAGCAGCGTATGTTATCAGGCCTGGCAATCCCTGTAATTTCCATGGACCGGCCACGGTGGGAATGTCCTCGGCATAAAATACATTCCATTTCTTGCCTCGGAATTCTCCATGTGCTTTTTTGCACAAATAGCCGCTAATGGAATCGGTTTCATCCACCATGTTCCATGTCGGAGCCTTTGTGTCTTCTCTTACCTCATAATATAATGGCGGGACCGGTTCCTGTATGATTGTTTTACCTTCCGGATAACCGACCAGAGTCGTGGCAATATGCATAAGCGCCTCATTATGCATGAACCAATAGTGGTCTTCGCCAATCTCTTCATCTTTTTGCCGCTCAAATAGATAGCGCTCATAAGTCCATGTCTTCCACACTCCATCGCCCACCTGCAAGGCCAGGCGTATGGAGTCGGTGACGGAATTTCCATCAGCATCGGATGTGTTAATCGAATACTGATATACCGCAGTAAATTTTGTCTGGCACAAAGTGTCCAGATTCTCAGTGCCTCGTGTCAGCATCTGTGCCGACAATGTGTTGGCAATCAATGCAAGAATAATTGTGAATTTTGTTTTCATTGTGATTTTTTTAGAGTTTATAGCTTATAGTTTAAATGTGGCACGGAGCATCATGGTGCGTCCGCAGAGGCCATAGTCGTAGGTATAGGTGTTAATGCCGTCGAAGAGGGTATAGGAGTAACTGCGCTGGTTCAGGAGATTGGTGAGTTCCAGACGGAGGACATATTTCTTGAATTTGTATTGTGCAGAGGCATTGAAAAGTGACATACTTTTATATTGATCGTTAGAAATCTGGCGACGTACATGGTCATAGTCGAGTGAGAGGTCGAGAGCCGGAATCGGAAACAGATGTATTGCCCCCGAATGGGTGAGCGAGGTCCAGGTGTTGCTTACGTCGGTATATTTGGTTCTCGACCATCCATAGTTGATGTTATAATTCAGTTCGAGCCATGTCAGAGGAGTAGCCGATGCGTTTCCTTTCAGGTTATAATTATAGGAATGGATTTTTATGACGTTGTCGTTTACCGCCTGTTCGCTGTTACCGAATCCATAATTCGCTGCGAATCCCAGTTTAGAGTAAATCGACGGGAAACTCTTTGTGGTGGATATCTTGAATCCTGTGGATTGTGAGCGGGTGTCGCGAAGCAGTGCATGGCTGTTGATATCGATTCCATCCATTTGCTGAGAAAAGAGCGTGTTTTGTTTGTTCTCACCATGATTTGCCTCGATGCTCATGGTGAAATACTGCATGGGCAGTTGCAATTTCCAGTTTATGGAACTGCTCCAGCTCTTGGATTCTCCTATGATGCCCGACGAGGTGTACATTGTCCTGTAATTAGTCTGCATAGGGGCTGTCAGCAAGGTCATCATATCACCTATATGTGAGCTTATTGAAGAGTTAAATGAGATTTTGTTGTTGGCGTTGAACGTGTAGTAGGCTCCGATGCGGGGATTCAACTGCAGTTTTGTATAGTCCAACTTGTTATAGTACAGACCCTTCAATGCAATGTCGGCTGATGCATTGAAGTAAAAGCGCTTGTTTTTGGAAAAAATATCGAATCCCGGTGAAACAGAAGGCGTGAATGCCCAACCGTGTATGTGATTGAAGTCTGCCTGGGGTATGCGGTTCGTCTCCAGGTTATCATACGATGCATAGATGCTGACCGGCAGGTTTACTTTGATTATTTTCCCTATTGGTATTTGGAACGAGGAGTTCACATTCATTGTGAGGGTCGACGACTGAGCGGTCTGTCCGTAACTGATGCCGTCGTTG
>JAEEGG010011230.1_pt1 | contig 19608 bp, 12 predicted proteins | sample 9134161 | NCBI WGS metagenome assembly JAEEGG01 (sample SAMN16246543, study PRJNA631951) | gut metagenome | biome: gut microbiome; feature: rumen; material: CR-attached | host: Bos | place: Iran: Karaj | collected 2018-10 | reverse complement strand
CGACCAAAGGTGGTCAGCCATTTCTCTATGAGCATGCTGTTTTATTAAAAATCGCTGCAAAGGTACAAAATAATTCTTAATTCTTAATTCTTAATCTTAATTTTTTGTATCTTTGCACCCGATTATGGAAGATAGTATCGTATTACGCACAGAAGGACTGGTGAAGCGCTATGGTAAGCGCACAGTGGTCAATGACGTCAGTTTTCATGTGAAACAGGGTGAGATCGTGGGTCTGTTGGGACCTAACGGTGCCGGTAAGACTACCTCGTTTTACATGACGACAGGTCTGGTGGTGCCCAATGGCGGCCATATCTACCTGGGTGACGAGGATGTGACAACTTACCCTGTGTATAAAAGGGCCCGTGCGGGTATTGGCTATCTGGCGCAGGAGGCGAGCGTGTTCCGTAAGATGAGCGTGGAGGATAATATCCTCTCCGTGTTGGAGATGACGGGCAAACCCCGTGAATATCAGGAGGAAACGCTGGAGAAACTCATCGCAGAGTTCCGTCTGGAGAAGGTGCGTAAGAACCTTGGTGACCAACTCTCGGGTGGTGAGCGTCGTCGTACGGAGATCGCACGTTGTCTGGCCATCGCGCCGAAGTTCATCATGCTCGACGAACCGTTTGCGGGTGTCGATCCTATCGCTGTGGAGGATATCCAGTTTATCGTGTGGAAACTGAAGGACCTGAATATCGGTATCCTCATCACCGACCATAATGTGGAGGACACGCTCTGTATCACCGACCGTGCCTACCTGCTTTTCGAGGGTCGTATCCTCTTCCATGGTACACCCGAAGAACTGGCAGCCAACCAGATCGTGCGCAAGAACTATCTGACGGAGTCATTTGTGCTCAGACAGAAAGACTTCCAGAAAATCGAAGAGGAACGCAACGCACAGGAGGAGTAAAGGCCGCGATTAAGCGAAAACAATGCCAAATCGCATCTGAGCATTGTCGAGCGTGAGCGGGCTCGATGTGGAACATCAAGAGTTAAAAAAATAAAAAATCTATCGTCTTTTCACTTTTCACTCTTTACTTCTCACTTCTTTTTCGTACTTTTGCACCTCAAAATTTGCATAATACATATTAAATAAGGTATAAAAGACAATGAAGATTACATTTGATTGCCCTGATAAGATCAATGGTCTGTTGACGATGACCATTGAGCCCGCTGACTATCAGGAACAGGTAGAGAAGACTCTGAAGAACTATCGTAAGAAGGCTCAGGTGCCTGGCTTCCGTCCAGGTATGGTGCCCATGGGAATGATCAAGAAACAGTATGGTACCGCCGTGAAAGTTGACGAAGTCAACAAACTCATGGGCGAGAAGCTGTATGCCTATATCCAGGAGAACAAGATCCAGATGCTGGGTGAGCCCCTTCCCAATCAGGAGAAGCAGGTGCCTCAGGACTTCGAGAAGGACGGTGAACTGACCTTTGTGTTCGACATCGCCGTGGCTCCCGAGTTCAAGGCTGAGCTGACCGCTAAGGATAAGATCGACTACTACAAGATCAAGGCTGACGACAAACTCATCGACGACCAGGTGCAGATGTATGCCTCACAGGCTGGTGAGTTCGTGAAGGCTGAGGTATTCAGTGGCAACGATACCATCACCGGTGACCTGCGTGAGCTCGATGAGAAGGGTAACACCAAGGAAGGTGGTATCACCACCGAGGGTGGTATGGTGATGCCTGCCTATATCAAGGTTGAGGATCAGAAGAAACTCTTTGACGGCGCGAAGCCCGGTGACATCATCACCTTCAACCCGAAAAAGGCTTATCCAGACAATGACGCAGAGGTTGCAGCCCTGTTGAAGGTTGACAAGGAACAAGTAAAGGATCTGACAGCTGACTTCAGTTACCAGATCACTGAGATCCGTCACTTCCAGCCAGCAGAGGTGGATCAGAAACTCTTCGACCGTGTGTTCGGTGAGGGTGAGGTGAAGGACGAGAAGGCCTTCCGTGAGAAGATCGCCGAGACCATCGCTCCCCAGTTGCAGCAGAACAGCGACTATAAGTTCCTGCTCGACATTCGTCAGTATTTGGAGAAGAAGGTCGGTGACCTGCAGTTCCCCGAGGCTCTGCTGAAGCGCGTGATGATCCAGAACAACAAGGAGAAGGGTGCTGACTATGTGGAGAAGAACTTCGAGGGTAGCATCAAGGAGTTGAAGTGGCACCTTATCAAGGAGCAGATCGTGACTGCCAACGACATCAAGATCGAGGATGCTGACCTGAAGGCTGTTGCCAAGGAGGCTATCCGTGCCCAGTTCGCCCAGTATGGTATGAGCAACGTACCCGATGACGTGTTGGAGAATTATGCCGCCGAGCAGTTGAAGAAGCGTGAGAACGTGGACAACTTCGTGGATCGCGCTGTTGACATGAAACTGACTGAAGTTCTCAAAAATGTGGTCAAACTGAACGAAAAAGAGGTCACTTTAGAGGACTTTAATAAGCTTCTGCAAGAAAAATAATATTTTTTAGGAAAAAATAACCCCAACTTCGAGAGGTTATCGACTTTTTTTGCTATCTTTGTGTCCCAATACAAGATGCAGAAGGTCGATAGCCTTTTTTAGTATCTTAATAGGTTTAAATTTTAGAAGTACGAATATGATAAAGAATGATTTTAGAAAATATGCTACGCAGCATTTAGGAATGGACGGCCTGACACTCGATGACGTGATGAAGGCACAGGCTCAGTATCTGAACCCCTATATCCTGGAGGAACGTCAGTTGAACGTGACTCAGATGGATGTCTTCTCACGTTTGATGATGGACCGTATCATCTTCCTCGGCACGCAGATCGACGACTATACCGCCAACACCCTGCAGGCCCAGTTGCTCTATCTGGACTCTGTGGATTCCGGCAAGGATATCTCTATCTATATCAACAGCCCTGGCGGTAGTGTGACGGCCGGTCTGGGTATCTATGACACGATGCAGTTCATCTCCAGCGATGTGGCTACCATCTGTACCGGTATGGCAGCCTCGATGGGTGCCGTGCTGCTCGTGGCCGGTACCGAGGGTAAGCGTTCGGCGCTGCCTCACAGTCGTGTGATGATCCATCAGCCGCTCGGCGGTGTGCAGGGTCAGGCATCCGACATTGAGATCGAGGCCAAGGAGATCCTGAAATTCAAGAAAGAACTCTATACCATCATCTCCGACCACTCACACACCCCTTACGAGAAGGTGTATGCCGACTCAGACCGTAACTACTGGATGACGGCGGAAGAGGCCAAGGAGTATGGTATGATTGACACAGTGCTGACAAGAAAGAAGTAAGACGACGGATGAAGAAAGCATGTAGTTTCTGCGGAAGAAGTGAAAGTGAAGTAAAACTGCTGATCACGGGCCTGAGCGGGTTTATCTGCGAGGACTGTGCCCAGCAGGCTTACCATATCGTGCAGGAGAATATGCCTCACACCAAAAAAGCGGAGGACGAGAAGTTCAAGCTGAAGAAGGTGCCGAAGCCGAAGGAGATCAAAGCCTACCTCGATGACTATGTGATCGGACAGGATGAGGCCAAGCGTTATCTCGCTGTGTCGGTATATAACCACTATAAGCGTCTGCAGCAGCCTGTCAGCGACGACGGTGTGGAGATCGAGAAGAGTAACATCATCATGGTGGGTTCCACGGGAACGGGTAAGACCCTGTTGGCCCGTACGATTGCCAAACTGCTCGACGTGCCCTTCACCATCGTGGATGCGACGGTCTTCACAGAGGCAGGTTATGTGGGCGAGGATGTGGAGAGCATCCTGACCCGTCTGCTTCAGGTGGCTGATTACGACGTGGAGGCAGCCCAGCGGGGTATCGTGTTCATCGACGAGATCGATAAGATTGCCCGTAAGAGCGATAACCCTTCGATCACCCGTGATGTCAGTGGTGAGGGTGTGCAGCAGGGACTTCTGAAACTGTTGGAGGGTACGATGGTGAACGTGCCGCCCAAGGGTGGTCGTAAGCACCCCGACCAGGAGTATATCCATGTGGATACCAGGAATATCCTGTTTATCTGCGGTGGTGCCTTCGATGGGATCGAACAGAAGATCGCCCAGCGTATGAACACCCATGTGGTGGGTTATAACTCGGTTCAGAACGTCCGCAAAATTGACAAGAAGGATCTGATGAAATATGTGCAGCCGCAGGACCTGAAGTCCTTTGGACTTATCCCCGAGATTATTGGCCGTCTGCCTGTGCTGACCTACCTGAATCCCCTCGACCGTGAAGCGTTGGAGAAGATCCTGACAGAACCGAAGAACTCGATCATCCGTCAGTATCAGAAGCTCTATGAGATGGATGGTGTGACACTGACCTTCGCCAAGGAGGCCCTCAACGTGATGGTGGACAAGGCGGTGGAGTTCAAACTCGGCGCCCGTGGTCTGCGCTCGATCGTGGAGAACGTGATGATCGACTCTATGTATGAGATGCCCTCTAAGAGAGTTAAGAAATTTGAAGTTACAGCCGACTATGTCCGCCAGCAATTGGACAAGTCGCATCTCAATCAATACGAAGCCTAAAAATAACTAAGATTTGTATGACCGAAAAAAGAAATCTAACCGAGGCCCTGAAGAAGTACTTTGGATTTGATACATTCAAAGGCGACCAGGAGCGGATTATCCAGAACCTGCTGGACGGCAATGATACTTTCGTGCTGATGCCTACAGGTGGCGGTAAGTCACTCTGTTATCAGCTTCCCTCCCTGTTGATGGAGGGAACGGCCATCGTGATCTCTCCCCTGATCGCCCTGATGAAGAATCAGGTGGACGTCATCACGAACCTCAGTGAGCAAGAAGGTACTGCCCACTATCTGAACTCGTCGCTGAACAAAGCCGCCATCGACCAGGTGAAGACTGATATCCTGGCAGGCAGGACCAAGTTGTTGTATGTGGCACCGGAGTCGTTGACCAAGGAAGACAACGTGGAGTTCCTGAAGTCGGTGAAGATCTCGTTCTATGCCGTCGATGAGGCGCACTGTATCTCAGAGTGGGGGCACGACTTCCGTCCTGAGTACCGTCGTATCCGACCCATCGTCAACGAGATCGGCAAGGCCCCGATCATCGCCCTGACGGCTACGGCCACCGACAAGGTGCGCAGCGACATCAAGAAGAACCTCGGCATGGTGGATGCCAAGGAATACAAGAGTTCCTTCAACCGTCCGAATCTCTACTACGAGGTACGTCCGAAGACGAAGGATGTGGATAAGGACATCATCAAGTTCATCAAGCAGCACCCGGGGAAGAGCGGTATCATCTACTGTCTGTCGAGAAAGAAGGTAGAGGAACTGGCAGCCATCCTGCGTGCCAACGATATCAAGGCAGCAGCCTATCACGCTGGTCTTGACTCCGCCACCAGGACACAGACACAGGATGCCTTCCTGATGGAGGATATCGACGTGATCGTGGCCACCATCGCCTTCGGTATGGGTATCGACAAACCCGACGTGCGGTTTGTGATCCACTACGACATCCCGAAGTCGCTGGAAGGCTATTACCAGGAGACAGGTCGTGCAGGTCGTGACGGTGGCGAGGGTCTCTGTCTGGCCTTCTACTCCAATAAGGACCTGCAGAAACTGGATAAGTTCATGGAAGGAAAACCCGTGGCCGAACAGGATATCGGACGCCAGTTGTTGGTGGAGACGGCCGCCTATGCAGAGACATCGGTATGTCGTCGTAAGATGCTGCTCCATTATTTCGGTGAGGACTATCCGAAGGACAACTGTGGCAACTGCGACAACTGTCTGCATCCGAAGACGAAGATCGAGGCACAGGAACAACTGGTGATAACCCTCCAGGCGATCCTCTCGGTGAAGGAGAACTTCCGCAGCGACTATATCATCGACTTCATCACGGGTAAGGAGACGGATGAGATACTGGCACACCACCATGAGGAGTTGGAGAACTTCGGCGCAGGTGCCGACGATGATGAGAAGGTATGGAACCCCGTGATCCGTCAGGCCCTGATCGCAGGTTACCTGAAGAAAGAGGTCGAGAACTACGGTCTCTTGAAGGTCACTGCTGCAGGTAAGAAATTCCTGAAGGCACCTCACTCCTTTATGATCGTGAAGGACGCAGAGTTCAATGACGACGATGAGGCAGTGGACCACGAGGGAGGTATCAGTGCCCTTGATCCCACGCTGAGTGCGATGCTGCGCGACCTGCGTAAGAAAGTGTCGAAGCAGATGCAGCGTCCGCCATATGTCATCTTCCAGGATGTGTCGTTGGAACAGATGGCCACCGACTATCCCGTCACCCTCGACGAACTGAAGAATATCCAGGGTGTGGGTGAGGGTAAGGTGAAACAGCCTTACGCCAAGGAGTTTGTGGATCTCATCAAACGCTACTGCGAGGAGAACGGCATCGAGCGTCAGGCAGATATGCGTGTGCGTACCGTTGCCAAGAAATCCATGTTGAAGGTGAAGATCATCCAGAGCATTGACCGTCAGGTGGCGCTCGACGATATCGCCGATGCACAGGGCATCGACTTCGGCGAGTTGCTCGACGAGGTGGAGGCCATCGTCTATAGTGGTACGAAACTGAACATCGACTACTTCCTCGAGGAGGTGATGGACGATGATCATGTGGATGATATCTACGACTATTTCTGTGAGTCGGATACCGACAAACTGAGTGTCGCCCAGGATGAACTCGGCAGCGACTACTCCGAAGATGAGATCCGACTGGTGAGAATCAAGTTCATCTCAGAGATGGCAAATTAATAGTGAAAAGTAAAAAGGTATAAAAATAAAAGATATGGCTTCATTTATTACAGACAAAATCGTGATGGACGGTCTGACATTTGACGACGTCCTGTTAATCCCGGCTTATTCTGAAGTACTGCCGAAGACGGTAGAGTTGAAAACCCGTTTCTCTCGTAACATCGAGTTGAATGTGCCTTTCGTGACAGCGGCAATGGACACCGTCACAGAGTCACAGATGGCCATCGCCATCGCGCGTGAGGGCGGTATCGGTGTAATCCACAAGAATATGTCGATTGACGACCAGGCCCGTCAGGTGGCCATCGTGAAACGTGCAGAGAACGGTATGATCTATGATCCGATCACCATCCCCCTGGGAGCAACGGTGGCACAGGCTCTCGACATCATGTCGGAGTATCATATCGGTGGTATCCCCGTGGTAGACGACGACCGTCATCTGGTGGGTATCGTCACCAACCGTGACCTGCGCTTCGAGCGTCGTCTGGATCGTCCCGTCGATGAGATCATGTCGAAGGAACATCTCGTGACCACCCATCAGCAGACAGACCTGACGGCTGCTGCCCAGATCCTGCAGGAGAATAAAATCGAGAAACTCCCCGTGGTGGATAAGGACAACCGTCTGATCGGTCTGATCACCTATAAGGATATCACAAAGGCCAAGGACAAGCCTATGGCGTGCAAGGATGAGAAAGGTCGTCTGCGCGTGGCAGCAGGTGTCGGTGTCACCTTCGATACCCTGGACCGTATGCAGGCCCTGGTGAACGCAGGTGTCGATGCCATCGTCATCGATACGGCCCACGGTCACTCCAAGTCCGTGATCGAGAAACTGAGAGAGGCTAAGACCTCCTTCCCCAACATCGATATCGTGGTGGGTAACATCGCGACGGGTGAGGCTGCCAAGATGTTGGTAGAGAACGGTGCCGACGCCGTGAAGGTCGGTATCGGTCCGGGTTCTATCTGTACCACTCGTGTGGTAGCAGGTGTCGGTGTGCCCCAGTTGAGTGCCGTCTATGATGTCTATAGTGCCCTGAAGGGAACGAACATACCTCTGATCGCCGATGGTGGTCTGCGCTACTCAGGTGATATCGTGAAGGCCCTCGCTGCCGGTGGTAGTTGTGTGATGATCGGCTCCCTCGTGGCAGGTACGGAGGAGAGTCCTGGTGACACCATCATCTACAACGGACGTAAGTTCAAGAGTTATCGCGGCATGGGCTCTCTCGAGGCCATGGAACAGAAGCACGGCTCTAAGGACCGTTACTTCCAGGGCGACACGAAGGATGTGAAGAAACTGGTGCCCGAGGGTATCGCAGGTCGCGTGCCTTACAAGGGAACCGTTCAAGAGGTGATCTACCAGATGGTGGGTGGTCTGCGCTCAGGTATGGGTTACTGTGGTGCTGCTACCATCGAGAAACTGCACGATGCGAAGTTCACCCGTATCACCAATGCCGGTGTGAACGAGAGTCATCCGCACGACATCACCATCACCAGTGAGGCACCTAACTACTCACGTCCCAACGATTAACGAAGTGAAAAGGTTTCTGTTCCTTCCTGTCCTTTGGTTCACCGTACTCACCACACAGGCGCAGACTGACCCTGTGGTGATGACGGTGAATGGTGTGCCCGTACCCCGTTCGGAGTTCGCTTATTCCTATTATAAGAACAACGGACACGGACAGGCCGACAGGAAGACGGTGGAGGAGTATGCTTCGCTCTATGCGAACTATAAACTGAAACTGGCAGCAGCCTTGGAGGCGCGTCTCGACACCACATTGGCTTACCGACAGACGCTCGTCTCCTATCTCAATCGTCAGGGTGGGGGAGCCGTGGTGGCCGGCACCGATGTGCTGGCAGAGGCACGACACCTCTATGACAGGACGAAGAAAGCCATCGGTACACAGGGACTGATCCGACCTTCCGAGATCTTCCTCCGACTCTCCACCCAGGCCTCACGCAGCGAACAGAACCGTATCGCCCAACGGGCAGACTCCATCTGGCGCGCCCTGCAGTCCGGTGTCGACTTCGCGACACTGGCGCGGAAGGTGTCTCAGGACCCACAGACCGCCGCTCAGGGTGGTGATATGGGGTGGTTGCAGCCACAACAGACCTTCGTGGAGTTCGAACAGGCAGCCTATGCCTTACAGCCAGGTCAGTTGAGTCGGCCGATACTGGCTCCCGACGGCTATCATATCATCCTGATGAAGGAACGGAAACAGTTGGAGCCCTTTGAGATGCTGCAGGACGACCTGGTGCGCTCCTTCCAACAGCAAGGCTTACGGAAGGCTGTCGCAGGTCAGAAGGTCAGTGCTACTCAGCAGGCTTCGCCAGTCAACGAGCAACACCTCTCGCAGGAATACCACGACGGACTGCTGGTGTATGAGATCACCAACCGTGAGGTATGGCAACGTGCCAAGACGGATGAGGTCGGTCTGCGGGCATGGTTTGATGCCCATAAGAAGACCTATGTGTCGGAAGGACCCCATTACCGTGGTGTGGCTTATGTCACGAAGACGAAGGCCGATATGAAGGCCGTGAAGAAAATGCTGAAACGTCTGCCCTTCGAACAGTGGGAGGAAGCCTTGCGTACCACCTTCAACAGCGATGGCTCAGAGCGTGTCAGGATGGTGGTGGGCGTGTTCAAGCCAGGCGACAATGCCACGATCGACCGTGAGGTGTTCAAGCGCCGCGATGTGGCAGCTCAGGCGGATGCAGCCTATCCCTTCGAGGCCGTCTATGGTAAGAAACTGAAGAAATATCCGGAGCGTTATAACGATGTGAGGGCGCAGGTCGTCGCCGATTACCAGCAGATGCTGGAGGCAGAGTGGGTGACCTCTTTGCGCAGTCGTTATCCCGTACAGATAAACCAAGAAATATTGAAAACAGTAAACCAGCAACAATGAATGTTTTAAGAAGATTGATTCCCGTTGTGATGATGGCGGTTCCCTTGTTCGGAGTCGCTGCGAATGAGAAAGACTCCGTCGCTGTAGGTTCGGTGATCGACGAGGTGATATGGGTGGTCGGCGATGAGGCGATCCTGCGCTCCGACGTGGAGGCGATGCGTATGCAGTCTGCCTTGGAGGGCGTGAAGTGGTCAGGCAACCCCGACTGTATCATCCCAGAGCAGATCGCCGTGCAGAAACTGTTCAAGCATCAGGCCGCCATCGACAGTATCGAAGTGACGGATGCCGATGTGGCACAGGAGGTGGAGCAGCAGATCAACTACTGGCTCGACATGGTCGATGGTTCTCGTGAGCGTCTGGAGGAATACAAGCACCAGCCCCTCTCGCAGATCCGTAACGACCTGCGCGACGAACTGAAAGACCGTCAGATGGTACAGCGGATGAAACGTAAACTCGTGGAGGATATCTCAGTGACCCCGGCAGAGGTGCGCCGTTACTTCAAGGATATGCCGCTCGACAGTCTTCCCTTCGTACCCACGGAGGTGGAGGTGCAGATCATCCAGATGACACCGCGTATTGAGGTGGAGGAACTGAACCGTGTGAAAGACGAACTGCGTGACTATACCGACCGTGTGAACAAGGGCGAGGCTTCGTTCCAGACGTTGGCACGACTCTATTCCGAAGACCCGGGAACAGCCCGTCGTGGTGGAGAACTCGGTCTGGTGGGTCGTGGTACGCTCGATCCTGCCTTTGCCACCGTCGCCTTCAACCTCACCGATCCGAAGAAGGTGTCGAAGATCGTGGAGTCGGAGTTCGGCTACCATATCATCCAACTCATCGAGAAACGTGGTGAGAAAGTGAACGTGCGCCATATTCTCCGTAAGCCCGTCGTGTCTGACGAGGCCGTCGAACGTGCCCTCGGCCGTCTCGACTCCATCGCCGACGACATCCGTGCTGGTAAGTTCACCTTTGACGAGGCAGCACCGGTCCTCTCGGATGATAAGGACACCCGAAACAGTAAGGGTCTGATGTCAACCAACATGATGCAGACCGGACACACCTCTTCCCGTTTCCAGATGCAGGATCTGCCCCCCGAGATTGCCAAGGTGGTCGATACACTCCAGGTCGGACAGATCTCGAAGTCGTTTAAGATGATCAACCAGCGCGGTAAGACCGTCTGTGTGATCGCCAAACTGAAAAACCGCATCGAGGGTCATAAGGCCACGATGACGGAAGACTTCCAGGTGCTGAAAGACATGGTGGAGAAAAAGCGTCAGGAAGAGCGCATCCACCAATGGGTGGTCGATAAGATCAAGAATGTCTATACCCGTCTGAACGATGACTATAAAGACTGTCAGTTTGAGTTTGAAGGATGGGTGAAGTCGAATTGAGAATGTAGTGAAGCAAGGTGAGAAGTAGGAACTCATTTATCTGGCTGATGGTGTTTGCCCTGGTGATGGGGATGGCATCGGCCTTTGCCCAGAAGCAGAAGAAGCGTCCTGCGCGGAAAGCCAAGACGCAGGACTCCCGTGTCTATCTGGTACATGCCGACCTGTTGCATTTCGATGAGCGGGAGAACCCTGACGCCACGATCCTTAACGGAAAGGTGCACTTCACCCATCAGGGTGCGCGCCTCTATTGCGACAGTGCCTACTTCTATGAGGCAAGCAACTCGTTCGAGGCCTTCGGACATGTGAAGATGTATCAGGGCGACACCCTCTCACTGCTCAGCGACTACGCCTTCTATGATGGCAATGAACAGATGGCTCGGGCGCGTTACAACGTGGTGCTGACACATAAGAAGACCAAACTCTTCACTGACAGTCTCGACTTCGACCGTATCTACAACAACGCCTACTTCTTCGAGGGCGGAAAGATGGTGGACGGAGAGACCACTCTGACCTCCGATTGGGGAGAGTATAACACCGAGACCAAGATGTCGGTGTTCAACTACGATGTGAAGATGCAGAGTCCGAAGTTCTTCCTCACCACCGATACCCTCTACTACGACACCCGCAACTCGATGGCGCATATCGTAGGACCCTCTCACATCACTTCTGGCGAAAGTCGGATCTATTCGGAGCAGGGCTACTACGACACGAAGAACGACCGTGCCAGACTGATGAACCGTTCGGTACTCACGAATGGCGGTAAGATGATGGTGGGCGACAGCGTGTATTACGACAGCAAACAGGGCATGAGTCAGGCCTTCCGCAACGTGGTGTATGTCGACTCCCTGAACCGTAATAAACTCACGGGTAACTATGGCGAGTACTTCGAGAACACAGGCTACGCCATGTGTACCGACAGTGCGGTGGCCATCGACTACTCGCAGGGCGACTCGCTCTACATGCATGCCGACACCTTTAAGATCGTAACTTTCAATATCGATACAGACTCGATGTATCGTAAGATCCACGCCTTCCATCATGTCAGGGCCTATCGCCGTGACGTGCAGGGCGTATGCGACTCACTGGTATATAACTCCCTCGACTCCTGCATGACGATGTACCACGACCCGATCCTCTGGAACAACGGACAGCAACTCGTGGGCGATCAGGTGGATGTGTATCTGAAGGACTCTGTCATCGACCACGCCCATATCTATTACAACTGCTTCTCCATCCAACAACTACAGACTGACACGGCCTGCTACAACCAGGTGTCGTCAAAGGAGATGTTTGCCTACTTCGTCGATGGCGACATTCGTGAGGCTCGGGCGAAGGACAATGTGTTGATCGGTTACTACTTCGAAGAGGGCGACAGTGTGCCCATCATCTATAACTACCAGCAGACCTCCGAACTGCGTATGTTCATGAAGAACAAGCAACTGGAGAGTGTGTGGACACCGAAGACCAGCGGCACGATGTATCCTTTGAACCAGATACCCGAAGACCGTAAGCATCTGCCGGGCTTTATGTGGTACGACTATATCCGTCCGCTCAACAGACACGATATCTTTAACTGGCGATCCAAGAGATGAGTGATGTGATCCATCTGCTACCCGATAGTGTGGCCAACCAGATTGCTGCTGGTGAGGTCATCCAGCGACCTGCTTCCGTCATCAAGGAGTTGGTCGAGAACTCCGTGGATGCAGGTGCCACGACCATCCATGTGGTGGTGTTGGATGCAGGACGTACCCTCATCCAGGTGATCGACGACGGCAAGGGCATGTCGGAGACAGATGCCCGATTGTCTTTTGAGCGTCATGCTACCTCGAAGATCGCACAGGCCGACGACCTCTTCGCCCTTCACACGATGGGATTCCGTGGCGAGGCTTTGGCCTCGATCGCCGCCGTGGCACATGTGTCACTGCAGACGCGCCGTGAAGAGGATGAGGTAGGTACCAGCATCCGGATTGCAGGTTCGAAGGTGCAGTCTCAGGAGCCTGTCTCCTGTCCCGTGGGCAGTAACTTCAAGATCGAGAACCTCTTCTTCAACGTGCCCGCGCGTCGGAAGTTCCTGAAGTCCAATGCCACCGAACTCAGCAATATACTGACCGCCTTCGAGCGGATCGTACTCGTGTATCCATCCATCCACTTCACCCTCCATCATAACGGTACGGAGATGATGAACCTCAAGGCTGGCAGTCTGCGCCAACGCATCAGCGATGTGTTCGGCCGTCAGTACAGTCAGGATCTCTTGCCCGTGGAGGTGCATACCGCCATGTGTACGATCACCGGCTTCGTCAGCAAACCCGAGGGAGCCCGGAAGAAAAGCGGCCACGACTACTTCTTCGTGAATGGCCGTTATATGAAGCACCCCTATTTCCATAAGGCCGTCCTCACCGCCTACGATCGTCTCGTGCCCGAGGGTATGCAGGTGCCATACTTCCTCTATTTCGAGGTTACCCCCTCCGACATCGACGTGAACATCCATCCCACGAAGACGGAGATCAAGTTCGAGAACGAGCAGGCCATCTGGCAGATCCTCACCGCCGCCGTGCGTGATGCCCTGGGGAAATTCTGTGAAGTACCCGCCATCGACTTCGACACGCAGGGCAGTCCCGACATCCCCCTCTATGATCCTTCCCGTCAGGTCGCCCCGCCGCAGCCGCACTATAATCCGGATTATAATCCCTTTGCTAGTAATCCTAGTAATCCTAGTCGCCCTAGTAATCCTTGTCGGCCTAGTAATCCTAGTCAGGCTAGTTCTTGGGAGGCGCTCTACGAAGGCCTGGAGCAATCCTCCGCCTTCTCACCGGCCCCCGAGGAAGGCGAGATGTTCGGCCCCGTCGCTTCATCCGATGTTGATAGTCAGACCCCAGAGACGCTGCTCTCCGAGAAATCCCCTTCACATTATCAATATAAAGGAAAATACCTGATGACGGCCGTGAAGTCGGGACTGATGATCATCGACCAGTATCGCGCCGACATCCGCATCCTATACGATCGTTATATGGAGCAGATGACATCACATAGCGCCAACACGCAGAAACTGCTCTTCCCCGAGGTGATCCAGTTGGCCCCTTCGGATGCCGTGCTGCTCGAGAAACTGTTGCCTGAACTCGGCAACTTAGGCTTTGACCTCAGTTCTCTGGGTGGACATAGTTTCGCCATCAACGGCGTACCAGCTGGCATCGACGGTCTCGACCCTGTAGTGCTGCTCCGTCAGATGGTGGAAGATTCAGGGACACTTCCCACACAGGTCTCCTCCCTCCACTCACAACTGGCACTCAGCCTGGCGCGTCATGCTGCCATTCCCTATGGTCAGTTGCTTAGCAATGCAGAGATCGAGAATGTGATCAACCAACTGTTCTCCTGTTCCAACGTCAACTACACACCAGACGGGAAAGCGATACTTTGTATCCTTCCGCAGACGGATATTGAACAACTTTTGGGGTAAAACTCTTAAAGAGTGTTAATTTTTGGTAGGTTTTTCGGTTTCGATGCTTGTAATTCGAAAAAACAACGTACCTTTGCACTCGCTTAACAAAAAGGGCGCTTAGCTCAGCTGGTTTAGAGCATCTGCCTTACAAGCAGAGGGTCGGCGGTTCGAATCCGTCAGCGCCCACTAAAAAAAGAGGATGTGCAACTTGCACATCCTTTTTTTGTGTCTCCATCCTTGCGCCTTTTACAGCGTGGTGGCCTCCGAGAAATAATGGTCTCTCAGCGGTTTCACCATGGGCTCGCCCTTCAGTGTGACAACCTGCTTCAGACGGATATCCTCCGACGAGGCACCCACCTTCACTTCAAACTGTCCCGGGGCGATGTTCCACTGGCGCTTGTCCTGATGACTGTAGAAGCCGAACTGCTCGGTATAGAGTTTCACCTTCACGGTCTTGGTCTCACCGGGCTCGAGTTTCACACGGACAAAGCCCTGCAACTGCTTCGGGCGGATCTGCTGCTGCTCGTCTGTCGGCGACAGGTAGATCTGCACCACCTCATCGGCAGCCATCTTACCCGTGTTCTTCACCTCAAACGCTACGTTCACGCTCTCGGCAGATGTGGCCACCTCGGCATCAGCCTTCAGGTTCTGATACTCAAACGTGGTGTAACTCAGACCGTAGCCGAAGGGCCAGGCAATCCTCGGATCCTTCTCAGCCTTATAGTTATAGCAGATGGGCTCGTTGATCTCTACGTTCGGATAACTGACAGAGAGTTTTGCTGACGGCGACACCTTACCATACAGGATGTCCGCCACGGCGTTACCACCCTCCTCACCGGGATACCACGCCTGGATGATGGCAGCACACTTCTCAGCCAATCCTGCGATCACCTGGGCACGACCTCCGAACATCACCAGCACCACGGGCTTACCCGTCTTGATGAGTTCCTCAACAAACTGCTCCTGTTTACCAGGCAACCTCAGTCCCTGACGGTCACGGTTCTCACCGCACAGCATCACGTTTTCACCCACGGCAGCCACGATCACGTCAGCCTCCTGGGCCATCTTCAGCGCTTCCTGCTTGTCGGCCTTCTCGCCTGCGTCCACCTTACGATGCAACAACTGAGCCTCCCAGGCACGTGCATCGCCAAGTTCACTATACTTCGTTTCTATCTCTTCTGTCCAGTCGCAACCACGTGAGTACAGGATCTCAATACCCTCGGGTTGGTTGTTCTTCATACCCTCGAGCAACTTCACGATGTGAGGATTCTCATATTTATAGTCAACCATCTTCCAGAAGTACGACATGGCTGGGTAAGTATAGTCGCCGCACATCGCCCAGATAGAGTTCGCATTCGGTCCCGTCAGCAATACTTTCTTTACGGTCCCTGAGCCTGCCACGGTCCCTGAGCCTGCCGAAGGGTTAAGTGGCAAAACGCCATTATTCTCCAACAACACCACCGACTGCGATGCGATGTCATACGCCGTCTGACGCTCCTCAGGACTGTCGAGTTTGATCTCCTCCTTAGAATACAGATAGGCATCCTTATCAAACAAGCCCATGCGGAACTTGATACGGAGCACATCCTTCACGGCACGCTCCAGCACCTCAGGCTTCACCAGCCCCTTGTCGATGGCCTCCTGCAGATACTGATAATTGGCACCATGCGGGAAGTCCACATCATTCCCGGCATTGATCGCCATCGCCGCCTTTTGTATGATGACCGCAGTGTCGCTCTCTACGGTCCCTGAGCCTGCCGAAGGGCTATCCAACGGAATTTGGTCAATCGCGGTATAGTCACTCACCACCATACCGTCGAAGCCTACATAGTCACGAAGGATATCCTTCAGGATCTCACTGTTAGCCACACATCTGATGCCATGCACATCATGATAGCCGGGCATGACAGCCACACTACCCGTCAGTCGGATCATCGTCTCGTGAGGCAGGAGGATCTCTTCCATCATCTCCTTCTCGTCGGCATCACCGCCGCCACCATAGCCCAGGTAATGCTTCGAGCAGGCGCCCACGCCCTTCTTCAGGTCGCCCTGCTGGAGACCGTCTACAAAAGCCGTTCCCATCACGGCAGAGAGGTAACCGTCCTCACCGTACGACTCTTCCAGACGGTTGAAACTGGGCGTACGACATACATCCACCATGGGTGAAAGGGCGAAGATACCACCCAGCTTCCTCAATACGGTACTCGTCTGGAGCGTCTTCAGTTTCGCCAGTTCGGGATTGAACGATCCAGCCTGTCCGATCTGCTGGGGATAGATGGTAGAACCCAGTGTGTTCACACCTGAGAGCACCTCCTCGTGCAGGAGAGCCGGGATACCATTGGGCGTGTTGTTCATCAGCCAGTCCTGAATGGCGATGGCACGGTCGCGAAGCACCTGCGGCTCACGGGGCTGCTGCATACAGAACTGCGAGAAATGTCCGATACCATAAGGAATCAGTTGCCTACACTTCGCCGTGTCCAACTTGCCTTGTTCGTCGAAGAGTTCATCCATATACATACTCCTCAACTGGGCGATGCGCTCTTCCTGCGACATCTTGGCATAAAGCTCGTCAACCTGCTGTTCGAGATCGACGTTCGTATGACAGCCTGCCAACAGGACTGTGATACAGCTAACAAGTAATTTCTTCATGTAGTGGTAATATTAGTTTTTGTAAAAAGAGGTGCTTCGATATGAAGCACCTCATTCTATTGGGGGTTTGTTTCTGATTATTTCAGATTCTGGATCTCAAGAGCGGGCTTGTACTCGGGATCGATGGCGAGGATCTTCGCAGCATACTCCTTTGCACCAGGAACGTTCTTGTTGATGTAAGAGTTGAACATCATGTAGTGATAAGCGGTCTTCAGCATGGTGTCCTCACCTCTTGAGCGATCAGTCTTGGGACCGAGGAGCTCGATCAACTTCAGATAGTCGGGCTTAGCCAGGCTGTTCTTCATGTTGTCGTCGAGCTTGTTGACGTTGTTAGCAGCCATATAGGTAGCATAAACCTGCTGGATGGGGAACTTCTGACCAGCCTCACGGAACAGATCCACGGCCTTCTTGATCATCTCATTCTTCTTGGCGGGAACGGCGTCACCGTACTTTGAGTAGATGTTTGCCAGACCCTCGAAGTCGTCGAAGTTCACGTTAGGCTTGGTAGCCAGCATGTCGTTGTAGTACTTGATGGCGTTCTCAAACTCCTGATCCTTCAGGTAAGAGTCGGCGATGGCCTTCTGGATGTCCCAGCGCTTGATCATTGAAGAGTCGTTGACGAGCTCCAGAGCCTTGTTGTAGTGATCGTACATGTTGGCCTTCTCATCGAGTGCCTGATAGATCAGAGCGGTGTAGAAGTGGTCATACTCTGAGAACTTGGCACTGTCGGTCTCGTTGAAGTACTTGTTGATGTAACCCTTAGCAGCATCGTAGTTCTTCAGCTCATAGTTAGAGAACATAGCCAGACGGTTGAATGTCGGGTTGCGCGGCTCCATTTTGATACCTGCCTCAGCAGCACGGAGGGCATCCTCGAAGTGACCAGTGAAGTAGCTACAACGTACGAACTCGTTCAGACCAGTCTTGTCGAGTTTGTTGATATCGGCCTTCATGTAGTTCTCGTAAGCCTGCTTCTCGTCGCCTGCCAGCATGTAGATATGGGCGGTGAAAGCGTCGATGTCCTCATTGGGGCACTGTGCCTTCATGTCCTGCAGCTTCTGAGCAGCCTGCTTCGGGCTGATCTTACGATATACCATAGCCCACTTCTTGTAACCCTCGGGGTTCTTGGGGTCGAAGTTGATGGCCTGGTTGTAGAAACCGGCAGCCTTACCACCATCGTTACCGAAGGCTGACTCTACATCACCGAGCAACAGATAGGCGGGTGCATACTGATACTTGGGCTTGCTGGCCTCGTTGGCGTAGCGTGCGAACTGGTTGGCACCTGCTGTATCCTTCTGCTCGAAGTAGGCGCGGGCAATCTTCATCAGTGCCTCGGGGTCCTTCTTGTTCTTCTTATAAGCTGTCTTAGCAAGGTCGGCCTTGTCAGCAGCATTGGTCTTGATAGCATTGAGGGCTGCGTAGAGCTCTTCCTGCTGTGCATTTGCGGTGGTGCTGAATCCTGCCAGCAGCACACCCATAATGAGATACTTGATTGTTTTCATATTTTACTTAATTTGAATTATTAGTTCATTTTTATTAGTTCATTTATCCGTTTGACGTATCATCAGGTAAAAGGTTTAATCACTCTTTCTTGATGATGACGTCTCTGACGTTCATATTAGCTGTCCTTGGCAGGAGACCTGCACGAAGGATGATCTTCTGGCCTTTAGGCAACTGGATGAAGTGGGTGAAGCCTGACGGCACACCGTTACGGGTGTCGTTGAGCAGGGCATAGATGGTGCGCCGCAGAGGATAGTTGCCGTTATATAAGTAGTACTGATAGGGCTTCCAGCTGTTGTATTTCTCAGCTGTCTCCATCTTGGAGACACCCATCACGGATATATTCTTCTTGAAGGTGACATTGGTGGTGTCACGTTTGTCGTTGAGCCAGTTAGAGCCGATGATGCCGAGGGAGTTCTCATGCTTCTCGACATAGTCGATGACGGCGGCACTGGTCTTGACGGCTCCGATGTTCTTAGCAGAGAACTGCTGACCGTCGAGGATGGAATCGACACACCAGCGGACGGTGCTGGACAGCGGATTGTCGAACACGACATCGATTTCGCCAAGTTTGGATTGTGGATACAGTTCGTTCCACTTGGTGATCTCGCCTTTCAGGATGCGTGCAAAGTCCTTGACGGTGATGCACGAGTCGGGATTGGCGTTGTTGACGATGATGGCCAGACCGTCGTACGCGATGGGGATCGCTCTTGGCATGTACTTACGGTCGATGAGGTTCTGGCGCTCCTTCGGTGTGAAATCACGGGTGGTGAAGGCCAGCCATGTCTCCAGCTTCATCAGTTTCTTCACGGCGTCTTGCTCATTGATATAGAGCGGGGTGATCGTGTCGAGGGTCTGGGTCGTGAAGTAGTACAGTTCCTCGTCGAGAATAGGGTAGAAGCTCTCGTCGGCGGCGAGCACGCTGGCGGCCTTCTGATAGGCTTCCTCCTGTTCAGGATTAGGCTTGCTCCCACATGCGTGGAGCAAGCCTAATATCAGTGTTAATCCAACTAATTTGTTGAATACGTTCAT
>JAEEGG010011228.1_pt1 | contig 19609 bp, 10 predicted proteins | sample 9134161 | NCBI WGS metagenome assembly JAEEGG01 (sample SAMN16246543, study PRJNA631951) | gut metagenome | biome: gut microbiome; feature: rumen; material: CR-attached | host: Bos | place: Iran: Karaj | collected 2018-10 | reverse complement strand
CATCTGCGTCGGTTGGGGATGGACACCTCTCAACACGGGTATGGAGCACAACTGTATCGAGGGTAACAATGTCAGCAACTATGCCCGTCAGCTCTATGACGCCGGCGGCATCTATACGCTCAGCAACCAGCCCGGCTCCGTGATTAGCGGCAACAAGATCTCTCGTCCCTACCCTGCCCCCTATGCTACCAACGACCGCGGTTTCTGCATCTATCTGGATGCCCGTACCGACGGTTTTACTATCGAGAACAATTACACCGGCGACATCGCCCCCGGGCTTGCCGGTCGTCCTCTCACTAACCAACGGCCCATACGTCGTGACGAGATAGGCGACAACCACCCAGGGCCGAATATGATAATTAAAGATTAAAGATTAAAAATTAAATATTAAATATTAAACATAAAACATAAAAACGTGAAACAAACCAACTACCACCTCTTCGACTTGATGGACTTCGACCCTGCCTTGGAGAAGGACGAAGTGCTGTGGAAGGCATACGCACCAACGACCATCAAAGAGCAAGACGGTGACATCGTTGTCACGATACCCTATCAGCAGCAGTTGCACCAGGAGGACATGGCCCCTGACACCAGCGTTCCACAGCAATGCTACGACCTCATCATTCGGGCTTATGAACCGAACATCGTCAGAGTGTTCACAACGATGACGGGTGACGACATGACCGAAGAGGACGAGATGCTGAAGATGGCTCCTGAAGTGAAGCGCGTGCCGCTGCGGTATGTCAATGGCGATATCTTCGCCACTGACGGCAAGAAGGTAGCTGCCATCGACCTCAGCACACCCGCACTGGATTACTGGAGCGACCTGTTGCCGGCACCGCAACCAGCACCGCGTATCACGTTCTACCCCGACGGCAATGAAACGAAGGGCATCGCCCTGAGCGACGACCACTTCTCACCGCCCCGCTACGACGCCCTCTCCCTTGGTTTCTGTTCTGTAAGCCGAGGTTCCACCTCGGTCTTCGCCACAGAGCGCGCCACCATTTCCTTCCGATGCCAGCCCGACGAGTGCTTCACAGGAACAGGTGAGCGGTTCCGCAAGATGGATCTCAGCGGTCAGACCTTCCAGTTGAAGAACCAGGACGGACAGGGCGTGAACAACCGCCGCTGTTATAAAAACATCCCCTTCTACCTGTCGAGCCGCATGTATGGCTGCTTCTACCATACCAGCGACTACTGCAAACTGTCGTTAGCCGACCACTCTTCACGTTCTGTTCAGTTTATGTGCGACCGCGCCACCCTTGACGTCTTCCTCATCGGCGGACAGTCACCCGAGGAGATTCTGCGCGGCTACCGCATGCTGACGGGCTTTCCGCAGATGCCGCCGCTGTGGTCTTTCGGCATCTGGATGAGTCGCATGACGTATTTCTCGGCTGACGAGGTGGACGACATCTGCGACCGTTTGCGCCGCGAGCACTATCCCTGCGATGTCATCCATTTAGACACTGGCTGGTTCCGCACCGACTGGCTCTGTGAATGGAAATTCAACCCCGAGCGTTTCCCCAACCCCGAGGCCTTCATTAAACGCCTCGGCGAGAAAGGTTTCAAGGTATCGCTGTGGCAACTGCCCTATGTGGCAAAGGGTGCTGAACAGTTAGAGGAAGCCAAGGAACACGGCTACATCAGTACACCCGTCGGTGGGGACACCGCCGAGCGTGCGGAGGGTTCCAACTTCTCGGCACTCGACTATGCGGGCACCATCGACTTCACCTACGACAAGGCGACGGCATGGTATAAGAACAACCTGTTGAAGCCACTGCTTGAGATGGGCGTGAAGTGCATCAAGACCGACTTCGGCGAAAACATCCACATGGATCACCATTACCATGGTTCCACTCCTGAACGACTGAACAACATCTATGCCTTGCTCTACCAGAAGGCTGCCTACGAAGTCACCAAGGAGGTGACGGGCGACGGCATTATCTGGGCTCGTGCCGGCTGGGCAGGCTGCCAGCGCTATCCATTGCATTGGGGCGGTGACTCGGAGTCGTCGTGGGACGGGCTGGCAGGTTCGCTGAAAGGTGGACTGCACTTCGGACTCTCTGGCTTTGCCTTCTGGAGTCACGACGTGCCGGGGTTCCACTCCACACCCGACTTCATGAACTCGCCTATCGACCCCAAGGTGTATGTACGCTGGACGCAGTTCGGCGTGTTCTCCAGCCACATGCGCTATCACGGTACCTGCAAGCGTGAACCCTGGCACTATCCCGAGATAGCACGCATCGTCAAGCGCTGGTGGAAGCTACGCTACAAGCTGTTGCCCTACATCGTGGAACAGGGTGAGCAATGTACGCGTACCGGTTGGCCGATGCAGCGCGCACTGCTGATGCACCATCCGAATGACCGGCAGGCATGGCACATTGACGACGAATATTACTTCGGTTCTGAGTTCCTGGTCTGTCCCGTGATGAACGGCCAAGGGAAGCGCGACATCTACCTGCCGGAAGGCTCGTGGGTGAACTTCTTCACCGGAGAACGCTTCGATGGTGGCCGCTGGTACTATGACGTCGAAGTGCCGCTGGACCAGATGCCGGTCTTCGTGCGTCCCGATGCCCGCATCAGCGTCTATCCCGACGACGTCGACAGCACCGACGACATGGATCTGTCAAAAGCCGTCACGATTGAAATAACAAAACAATTCAACGGAATAACGATATAACGAAATAACGGTATAACGACATAACGGAATAACGCCAAGAAAACTATGGAAAGTCACTACATGCAGGGCCTTGACTGGCTCATCTTGGGAATCTATTTCGCCATACTCATCGCCATTGGCGTATGGGCCAGTACGAAACGCAAGAAGGGCGGTGCCCTGTTTCTGGCCGAACGTTCGCTGCGGTGGCACCACATCGGTTTCTCCATGTGGGGCACCAACGTCGGCCCGTCGATGCTCATTGCCTCGGCGTCGGCAGGATTCACCACGGGCATCGTGTCGGGCAACTACGCCTGGTACGCCTTTGTGTTTATTGCCCTGCTGGCTTTTGTCTTTGCACCCCGCTACCTCGGAGCCAAGGTTCACACGTTGCCTGAGTTTATGGGACTGCGCTTCGGACAGTCTACACGCAACATCCTGGCTTGGTACACCATCGTCACCATCGTCATATCGTGGCTGGCACTGACGCTCTTCGCCGGCGGCATCCTCATCCGTCAGGTCTTCGACATTCCCATGTGGATGTCGGCCTTGGTGCTGCTCATCATCTCTGCCTTCTTCACCATGCTGGGCGGACTGAAAGCCGTGGCCTACACCAACGTCTATCAGATGATACTGCTCATCGTCGTGTCACTGATATTGGTCATTGTGGGACTGGACCGCATAGGTGGTGTCAGTGCGCTGGTGGACAAAGTGCCTGCCGACTATTGGGTGATGTTCAAGCCCAACACTGACGAAGCTTTCCCATGGCTACCCATCCTGCTGGGCTATCCGGTAATGGGCGTATGGTTCTGGTGTACGGACCAGAGCATGGTGCAGCCGGTTTTAGCTGCCAAGGACTTGCGCGAGGGACAGCTCGGCACCAACTTCACCGGCTGGTTGAAGATTCTGGACGTTGCGCTGTACATCCTGCCTGGTGTCATCTGCTTCGCTCTCTTCGGCGACACGCTGGAGAATCCCGACGAAGCCTATCTGACGATGGTTGAGAACCTGTTCCCCGTCGGCATGGTGGGACTGGTGTTTGCCGTACTGACAGCCTGTCTTGTCAGCACCATCGGCTCGGCCCTGAATGCCCTCTCGACAGTCTTCACCATGGATATCTACGTCAAGCGCTTCCGTCCTGATGCCTCACAGCGCCGCATCAACTACGTCGGTCGACTGGTCACCGTCATCGGTGCCGCCATTGCCATAGTCCTGACAGTGGCCATTGATAGCATCAAAGACCTCAACCTCTTCAATGTCTTCCAGTCGGTTCTCAGTTTCATCGCTCCGCCCATGGCCGCCGTCTTCGTTTTAGGCATCTTCTGGAAACGCGCCACCACCCGTGCCGCCAACTTCGCGCTGACCATCGGCACTGCGTTCTGCCTGATTGTCGGCATACTCTACCTGTGGCCACCTGACTGGTTACAGTTCCCATGGCCGCATTTCATGCTGCTGTCGTTTGAACTGTTCGTGATACTGGCTGTTGCGATGGTTGTTATCTCTCTTACTGACAAGGACAAGACCGTCTATGAGATTCCCGCCCCCATACGCGATGGATTCTCCAAGCTGGCTGTAGGCCTATGGACGGCATTGGCTATTGTCATGATTAGCTTATATGTATTCTTTAACTAATAATATCAACTAAATATGAGACGATTCAATATCTACGAAGAGGCCAGTCGATGCCTCCTGTGCCAAGATGCACCCTGCACCAAGGCATGTAAGACGGGTGACCCGGCGAGAGCCATCCGCGCCGTCCGCTTCGACAACCACAAGCCCGCCTTGCGCTGGGTTGCCGACTGTACCGATGCCGACCTGAAAGCAGCCGAACAAGCGTGCATCCACTATAACTGGCCTATCCGCATCAAGGAGCTGATTCGCGCCATCAGTCCCGAAGACGTTCCTTCCGACAATTATCCTGACTTGGACATCGACTTCTGTGGCATCCATTGCGAGAATCCTTTCTTCCTCGCCTCCTCTGCCGTCTGCACCAACTACGAGATGGTAGCACGCGCTTTCGAGGCAGGTTGGGCAGGTGTGTTCTATAAAACCATTTGCCTGCAGGAAATCAAGGAGGTTTCTCCCCGTTTCGATGCCCTTCATAGCAATGGTACCTTAGGCGATTTCTATGGTTTCCGCAACATGGAACAACTGAGCGAGAATCCTGTAGATCTCGACTTCGACATTCTACATCGCCTCAAGCAGGACTATCCCACGAAAGTCGTTATTGCCAGCATCATGGGACAGGCCGAGGAACAGTGGATTGAGCTGGCAATGAGGGCTGAAAAGGCTGGTGTCGATGCTGTTGAACTCAACTTTTCGTGTCCGCAGATGCGTCTAACTGGTATGGGTAGCGACGTGGGGCAGAATCCCGAACTCATTGCCAACTATACAACCTTTGTTAAGAGTCACGTCCACATACCCGTCATCCCCAAGATGACACCCAACATTACCCGTATGGATCGTTGTGCCCTTGCCGCACACTTAGGTGGAGCTGACGGTATTTCTGCCATCAACACCATCAAGTCTGTCACGATGCATCCGTCGGCCGACGTGTCTGGTCATCGCACCGTCTCTGGCTACTCCGGACGTGCCGTCAAGCCCATTGCCTTGCGCCACATTCTTGAAATGACGCAAAAGCCATTTTTCAAAAACATCTCCTTCAGCGGAATCGGCGGCATCGAGACATGGCGCGACGCTTTGGAGTTCATCCAACTGGGCTGTAGCAATGTCCAGGTGTGTACCGCTGTCATGCAGTTTGGCTATCGCATTATCGATGACCTGATACTGGGTCTGCAGCGCTACATGGTCAAGCGAGGCGTCAGTCATGTGTCTGAACTGGTTGGCGAAAGAATAGAGATGTTCGTAACGCCCAGCAAACTCGATCGCGGCACGATTGTCTATCCCAAGATCAATCAAGAACAATGTGTGGGTTGTGGCCGTTGCGAAATATCTTGCAACGATGGTGGTCATCAGGCCATTGTCTTCGACACAGCCACCCGTCAGCCTCGCATCGTAGGCACCAAGTGCGTGGGTTGCCACCTCTGCCGTATCGTATGTCCTACGGGCGCCATTAGTATGACCCGTCGTATCAACAAGAAAGAAGCATAATCACAAAACTCATCATCATCAATGAAGAAACTCCTTTTAATAAGTTTAGTCTGTTGCTGTGCTACAGCAACAACTGTCAGCGCTCAAGGCCTCACCGACATGAGCCGCAGCAAGCAAGCCAAGATGCAGAACCTGCCCATGGGGGCCACCCAATGGACGGGCGGCTTCTGGGGCGACCGTTTCAACATGCTTGCCACGACAGGCATCTGGGATATGTGGGACACGTGGAACACGCCCTGGGAGACGCTCGACGCCGAGGGCAAACATGGCAGTCATGGTTTCCGTAACTTCCAAGTGGCTGCCGGCACCGTCGAGGGTAAGCACCACGGACCTCCCTTCCACGACGGTGACATGTACAAATGGCTCGAAGCCTGTGCCTCGGTGTATGCCGTCACGAAAGACCCGAAAGTGGACGCCCTGATGGACCAGTTCATTGAACAAGTGCGTCTGGCACAACGCAACGACGGCTACATCCACACCCCCGTGGTGATTGCAGAACGCAACGCAGGCATTGACAGCCATGCCGCCGGAGAGAATGCGGCAGGCATAGAGATAGGAAAAGACCAGAAGCATGCCTTTGCCTCGCGCCTGAACTTCGAAACCTATAACCTCGGTCACCTCATGACGGCAGGCATCATCCACAAGCGTGCCACCGGCAAGACCACGCTTTTTGAGTGCGGGCGGAAGGCCGCCGACTTCCTCTACAACTTCCTGACCAACGACGCTGCTGAACTCTCGCGCAATGCTATTTGTCCCAGTCACTATATGGGAGCCGCCGAGATGTACCGCGAAACGGGCGATGAGCGCTATCTGACACTGGCCAAGGGACTCATTGCCATCCGAGACAGCGTGCAGAACGGTGAAGACCACAACCAGGATCGCCACAAGTTCCGCGACCAGTACGAGGCTATGGGCCATGCCGTGCGTGCCAACTACCTCTATGCCGGTGTCGCCGACCTCTATGCCGAGACTGGCGAAGAACAGCTTATGAAGAATCTTACGGCCATCTGGAACGACATCGTCAACCACAAGCTGTACATCATGGGCGGTTGCGGAGCCCTCTACGACGGCGTCTCGCCCGACGGCACGACATACGACCAGCCCAGCATCCAGCAGATTCATCAGGCCTACGGCCGACAGTTCCAGCTGCCGCAGGAGGCTGCCCACAACGAGATATGTGCCCAAATAGGTATGCTGCTCTTCTCATGGCGCATGTTCCAGACGACCGTCGACCCGCAGTATATCGACATCATTGAGAACGAGCTGTACAACGGTATCCTCAGCGGCATCTCCCTCGACGGGCGTGACTTCTTCTACACCGAAGCGCTGCGTCGCACCAAGGAGTTCCCCTACGTTATGCGCTGGCCCAAGCACCGCCAGCACTACATCTCGTGCTTCTGCTGTCCGCCGAACACGCTGCGTACCCTCTGTCAGGCTCAGGAGTATGCCTACACCATCAACAAGGACACCCTTTGGGTGAACCTCTACGGACAGAATACGTTGAAGACCAAAGACCTGGAGGTGGAACAGACCACCAACTACCCATGGGACGGCCATATCACGCTGACCATCAAGAAAGCTAAACACCTGGCCAGTATCCGTATGCACATCCCAGGATGGAGCACCGACATGACGCTGAAGTTGAACGGTGAGCCCATCCTCGCCGAGGACCTGCGCCAGCCCCGCAAGTGGAAGAAGGGCGACACCGTGGAGTTGAGCCTCGACATGCGCCCCCGGCTCATCGAGTCCAACCCGCTGGTCGAGGAGTCCAAGAATCACGTCGCCGTCATGCGCGGTCCCCTCGTCTACTGTTTGGAAGGACAAGACATTGGCAAGACCTCAGACGGTCAGGTAGTACGCATCAACGACATTGCCATCCCCACAGACATCCAGCTGACAGAGAAGACGATGACCATCAGCGGCCATGAGATGACCGTCCTCGAAGGTGATGCTCTGCTCACGAGTCAAGGCATCTGGCGCAAGGATGAACTCTACCGCGAACTGCGCCCCACCCCGAAGCAGACCGTACACATCCGGCTCATCCCCTACTACGCCTGGGACAACCGCGGCATCGACGACATGAGCCTCTGGCTACCTTTAGCACGATGACATCAAAAAAGCCTCCCGGTCGGGGAGGCTTTTTTAAATGTCGGTTACGCTATTACCTTGCCATGCGGTAGATGGCTTCCATGTCCTCGGCTTTCAGTACTTTTAAGGCACCACAGGTAGCGGTGTAGTCACGGCTGCACTTGCGCGTCATCTCCTTGATTTCCTCGTCGGTGATGTCGCGGCCTATCAGTTCCTTGATGTTCACGGGCATGCCGATGGCATGGTAGAAGCGCTCCATGGCCTCAATACCCTTGAGGGCGGTACCCTCAGCATCGGTGAAGTCGTTGGGTACATCCATCACATTGACGGCAAAGCGTACGAAACGGCTCAGGTTCTCATGCATCACGTAGCGTGCCCAACTCGGCCAGATAGCGGCAAGACCGGCACCATGGGTGACGTCGAACATGCCGCTGAGCTCATGCTCCAGCTGGTGTGTAGCCCAGTCGTCCTGAACGCCACAACCTGTCAGTCCCCAGTGAGCCACACTGCCACCCCACATAATCTGGGCACGCTGGCGGTAGTCCTCGGGATTCTTGAGCACATCGAACACGGCAGTCTTCATCCGGCGCAGCACCGTTTCTGCAAGGTCGGTGGTCAAATCCATATCGTCGTCCTTGGTAAAATAGCGCTCCATGGTATGCATCATCATGTCCGTTACGCCGGCAGCCGTCTGGTACGGCGGCAACGTAAAGGTACGACACGGGTTCATAATAGCAAACTTCGGACGCGACATGTTATTGCTATAACCGAGCTTCACATCGCCGTCCTCGTTGGTAATAACGCTGGCCTCGCTCATCTCGCTACCAGCTGCAGGAATGGTCAGCACCGAGGCTACGGGCAGCATCGTCACGGGTTCGGCCTTGCCGAGATAGATGTCCCATACATCGCCCTCGAAGCAAACACCGTATGCAATACACTTCGCCGAGTCGATGACGCTGCCACCGCCCACAGCAAGAACGAAGTCAACACCCTCCTGACGGCACAGTTCAATGCCTTTCTGCGCCAATGAGAGTCTGGGGTTAGGCACCACACCGCCCAAGGTAACATAAGCCACACCACCTTCGCGGAGCAGTCCACAGACCTTGTCGAGCAATCCTGAGCGCACAGCACTCTGACCGCCATAATGTACCAGCACCTTCGTGCCGCCATACTTCTTAACCAGAGCAGCCACCTGCTCCTCACTCTGTTCACCGAACACCACTTCCGTCGGTGCGTAATAATTGAAGTCTTTCATATTTCTAATTTAAAATTCTTAAATAATCACTCGTCCATCGGGTAGCGCACGTCCCATTTCTGACGGAGGCCGTCCATCAGTTGCATCACATACAGCATCTCGGCATGCGGCATCTCAAGGGGTTCCAGCCGCCCGTCCAGCAAAGCCTGACGACAGGCCAGAAACTCATATTCATAGCCTGTGATTTGCTGCGGCACACGAATGGTCTCAACGTACGTACGGTCAGGACCATTGACTGTAATCTGCTGCGGGTTGTTGACGTTGTCGATGATGATGTTTCCCTCTGTACCGGCTATTACACCGATGTTGTCTCCCACGCAGGAAGCCGACGACTGCACATTGGCCAGGATGCCATCCTCAAGGATGATGGTGATGGCATTGGTCAGGTCCATACCAGTGTCACTCTTCACACAGTGGCCGTCAATCTGCTTGATGGCAGCATTAGTAAACATCCGCACAAAGTTGATGACATAGACGCCCAAATCAAGCAACGCGCCGCCACAGAGTTCCGGACGCATGATGCGCAACTTGTTGCCCATCGAATAGCCTAACGTAGCCGTTATCAGACGCGGCTGACCAATCCGTCCACTGTCAATGATACTGCGCACGATGCCCACAGCAGGCTGGTATCGCGTCCAGATAGCCTCAGCGAGGAACACTTTCCGCTCGTGCGCCAGATTGATAATCTCTTCCGCCTGTCGCGCATTTGCCATAAATGCCTTTTCGACGAGACAAGGCTTCCCTGCCAACAGCGCGTCACGCGTCACATCGTAATGATGCGAATGCGGTGTTCCTACATATACGAGGTCGACGTCTGGGTCTTCCAACAGTTCCTTGTACGAGCCGTATGCCTTGGGGATATTCCACTTGGCGGCAAAAGCCTGCGCCGTCTCTATCGAGCGCGAACCGACAGCGTATGCCTCGCACTCCTGCAATCCGTTCAATGTGATGGCAGCCTTCTCGGCTATCCATCCTGTTCCAATGATACCTACTTTCATAATTTGTAATTCTGAATTCATCATGCATCATTCTTAATGAGCTGCCAATGCATCCAGCCAGCAAAGGAAGGCTACAAGCGAGGCATTCCAGTTAATGGCAATCTCGTTGGAAGCATATGACTCGTCATCGTCAATGTACGACTCATCGGGAATATCAGACGGATAGGCGGCGTTATGCAGACCTGACTTATCCTGCTGGCCGGGATTCGGTCCACCGACAAGCATGCCGGGGAAAGGCGCCTCGATACCGTCGGCTACTGACGGACGGTGATGCGGATGCATGGGTGACTTATCACCGAAACCTGTCACAAAGCAATAACCTGTGGCATTGCGACCTAACAGATAGTCAGCATTCTGCAAAGCATAGCGACGATACTTTTCTGTTCCCGTCATTTTGTCAGCATAAAGCAGAGCCATGGCCTGACAGCAACAATACTCTGCCAGACATCCCCATCCGAAATCGGTGGCTTTATTGCCGTATGGCGATTGGAACGATGATTGCTCGACACCTTGTATGGCTGCATCGCAGTAGGCCGTCAACTGCAGTAACATCGTCTCGTAAAAGGGTAAGCCTTTAGCTGCCAACCACTCGAAGGCACCTAACGAAGCCACATTCCCCCACGACGGCGTTGTGAACTGCTTAGGCTGATACTGACGAGCATCGTCGAGATAGGTCTGTTTGCCCGTCAAACGGTAGAGTGCCGAAGCTGCCCAGAAGAACTCGTCACTGGCACTGTTATCACCATAGCCACCGGTAGTTACGGCAGGATCCTTCAACAGATGTTGGTGGTAGAATGCTGTGGGATGTGCCTTTGCCCACTGGTAAGCCCGTTCAGCCACGGCGGCAGCCTGAGCTGAGAAACCGGGATAGTCTTTTTGGAAAGGTTCAAAGAGACGGGCGGCATCGGCCATCACTGCGGCAAAGTCAAGCGTGGCAGTAACGGTTTTAGCTACCACATAGCGGGGCTGATGGCAGTCTTTCGGCATGACGAACCCCTCGAAGTTCGGCGTCGTCAGCTTATGGTATACGCCGCCGTCCTCCGGGTCTTGCATAGTAAAGAACCACTGTAGGTTAAACATCATCTCGTCAAGGAAGTCGGGCGTGGCGTTGCCACTCTCAGGAATGTGGGTATCCAACTGTGCGAAATATGCAGAGAGTTGCTCGTAGGCAGCAAACATCAGACCAATGCTGAAGGCCGAGTTCACAACATATTTATTATAGTCACCGGCATCATACCAACCATAGGGCGAGCTGATCACCGTTCCTGCCGGGCGCAGCGTCGAGGCTGCGGAATTGTGGACGAGGACGTGCGTGTCGGGATGTCCCAACGGACGACCATACACAGCATCATCAATGGCCACGCCGGAACGTATCAAATAGAACAGACGCAACGAGGCTGTAGCAATGTCGTGGTAAGGCTGTTCGCTGACATGTAACACACAGTTGTCGCTGCCCACGCTGACACGGTAGTCGCCAGGTGTCTGGAGTTCACCGAGGTTAACCACATAACGCGTCTTCTTCGACAATGGCGACACGGCCTTGCGCACGGTCTTTGCCTTCAGCACCTTTCCGGCGGGTGTTGTCACACGAACTTTGCCGCCAGGGTTTTTACCCTCGACGACAACCACTTTCTCCTGCTGCGGATAGCAACCCACTTGGTTGCGGCGAATCTGCACACCACTTTGTGCCAAGCCTGTGGTCGCCACCGTCAGCATCATGCCCAATGATAGTAATTTAATAGTCATCTTTGTTTATTGTTAGGTTACTTGTTTACAGCCCTGACCCACCAGTCGAGCCTGTTCACGCTCGGTAGCATTCAAGCAAGCTTGATGCTACTCTCGCTGATTCACAGCCTTAAAGGCGGAGCCGAAGATAATATACTGGGTATTACCGGCAATAGTACCTTCGTTCTGTCCCCAAAGGAAGGGCCAGTCATCGAAGTTTTCGAAGTGGTCGGGTTTGCGGAAAAGCAGACCGGGAGCCACGTTGCCGGGGATGGCCGAGAAGTCGGCACGATTGTTGCCATAGAATACTTGCTTCGGACGTGTGGCTCCCACAACAGCCACGAACGAGTAGTTATGGTACGGATGACAGCCATAGAGCCAGTTGCTGACGCGGTAGACCTCGTCCTTGCTGACAATGTCGGGGAAGTAAATATGGGCGTAGTTGACAGTGATGCCGAAGTTCAACACCATATTCACACCTGCCCAGTTACCCAGGCCGATGGGTACACCGTAGGGATTCTGGCGGTCAAAGTCTTTGATATATGCGTTGTATTTCTCCACATACGGGCGCAACTTCTGCTTGTAGGCATCATCCATATAGGGAATAGCATCAAGAGCCGTCTGCATATTCCGTTCAAGGTTCAGTTCCAGGGCATCCCATATCTGCTGACTGAAATGGTCGAGGTATTGCTTTTCCTTTGTAGCGCCAAACAGTTGCAAGTTGGTGGCCATATCGCCGAGCAACGCACGGTTCTTGCGGCTACGTTCCATCAGCTTCTGGCGTTTCTTGTCGGGCTTACCGACGGCGTTGTTTCCCTCCATCCCATCAAGCCAGTTGAAATCTTCCTCCATCTGGCGGTTTCTGGCTGCCGAGCGCTGGGCGATGATTTCCGTAGCCTCCTGCATGAGCCGCTTCGACTGAGTGAGTGCGCGGGCTGCAAGGTCATCGTTATAGCCTTTCAAAGCATGACTGGCTGCAGCAAACATAGTGGCGGCACGAAGATCCAGTTGCGGACTGCGCGTGGTGAAAGCCCACATATCGTCAGGCGTACCGCTGCGCTTGCCATCGGCACTGACCTCATAGGGTTTCAGTGACGGGTCGTAATGCAGACCATCGGTAATACTGGCGGCATCACCGAGATGGTGATAGTTGTCGAGGACGGAGTTGGAAAGCGTTTGCGCCATGTGGCCTATCTGTTCGGCCTGGGCGACCAGATTCAGCGTGCCGTGTTCAATAAACTGCAGGATGTCAGGTACGCCGTCAGGACGGTGAAGGTCGACATAGCGCTGCTGCTGACTGACAAAGGTCTCGTCACGTTGTGGCTTGAACAATTCCCAAGCACGGATGAAGTTTTGCACGACATTGATATTCGAACCGGTCTCAATGTCAAAGTCTCCGGCATCGAAGAAACCACCGACGTTCAGCCCCGGAATCAACTCATAGGGTTTGTATTTCGTATCTGTCGTAGCTCCTTGGCTATGCAGGTCAAAGTGATTGCTCTCGGGTGCCTGCAGATAGCCCTCCTTGAAAGGCTCGCCATGCCAGGTGCGGTAGCCCTCGTTGACGTACATGTGGTTCATGTGGATAGGGACCCACACATCCGTCGTGGCATCGGTAATCTTGTCATAGACATGCTCGTCAATGAGGAAGTCGTTGGTCTTCGTAGTACCATACTGGATATAATACACACCAGGCTGCTTCACTGCCGAGAAGTCGAACTTGACATAGTTATACTTGAAATAAGGTCCCCATGACTGTATGGCTCCACGATAGACCTCTTCCCTGTTGCCGTCGGCATTGATGCGCATCAGGGCGGCTGTAGCCTGTGGCGTGTCGTTCTTGTCGAGTTCGATGACGGCCACCTTCGGCTGGTCGGGGACATAGCCTACCTGCGAGAAACCGATATTAGGTTCACGCACCCAGTTCTCAATGGCGTGGGGTTCCACCGTCCAAGTGACGACCTTACCGGTCTTTCCCTTCGGCAGCACACTACGCAGTACGAACCAGCCGTTCTGCGCCAGCATACGGCCGTCGTAGAGTTTCAGTTCTGCATCGTCGCTACTAATGGTAATCATACGTTCAGGATCGTCAGTAGCCATAACGATGCGGTGACCGGTTTCCAACGGTAACGGGTCAACGAAACGCCCGGTACCGCGGTCATCGTAGGTTTTGAAACCCTTGAACTGACGGGGTTTCTCACTATTCGGACGAGTGATAGTCTGACTGGTGGCATAGCGCGGGAAACGGTTCAGACGACCATCCATCAGGAATGTCTTCAGCCAATACCGCGACGGCAGGAACTCCAGGTTGAATCCCGCATCGCCAGCCAACTTTTCAGGTACAGGCTTGTCTAACCAGACGGCAATCTCCACGGCCTTACCTTTCGCCGTCACCACGACACGGCTTTCAAAGTCGTAGTCGTCGTAACGCATCGTCACCGCGATGCTGCCATGCTCCCTGTCCACCTCGCGGTTGGTCATCATAGGTACCAGGTCCCATTGTTCCGGGGTGTTGTTCAGTCGGACGGCACCACCCTGTACGGTACGCACGCCGTGATGAATGATTTCAATGCCGGAATTCTTCTCGTCGTTGAAACCTCCGTTAAAACTGTTGCTGAAAACCAGCACGTTGATTGCCCGACGCTCGAAATAGCCGAGGTCGTTGAGTTTCAGATTCTGTGCTGACACGGGGGTGACGGCCAGCAGCAGGAGCATGACTGTAAAATAGCGCATAGTGACGTTTTGTAATGATGCATAAACGTTAGTTAAATTAAAGACGCAAAAAAGGTCAAAAAGTATAACGTAAAAATGACGTTTTATGTAACGTTAACAACCTGACCCAAAATGCAACGCGTTGCGTTTATTTTTTCTATTAAAGATTGTTTAATATCTACCTGTTCTGCATATCTTTGCATTGAAAACAACACAAGAACAACATAAAAACATCCTATATTCATGACGACCCCGCCGGATTGGGAAATCCGACGGGGTCCTTTTTATAGGTTACGCAACGCGTTGCGTATAACATTTGAATATGATGCGTTATATATGTAAAAGAAATTCGTCAATTTTGTAGAAATTTATTGAAAGCATCGTATGAAGAAGAGTATTTCACAGCGCGACATCGCCCGAATGCTGGGTATCAATGTATCAACCGTATCCAGGGCACTGAAAGGTATTGCCGGTGTCGGCGCTGACCTTCAGAAGAAAATCGTCGAAATTGCAGAGGCACATGGATACCGTCCCAATCCCTTTGCCATGAGTCTCCGTTATAATACGACCCATACGATTGGTATTGTAGTGCCGGACATGTCATTCACCCATTATGCACATATAGTCAAATGGATAGAGGCAGAAGCCCGAAAAAACGGATATATGTGTATCATAACCGATTCAGGCGACAAATACCAAAATGAGGAAGACTGCATAGAACATCTGCTGAATATGCATGTTGAGGGCATTGTACTCTGCCTCTCACAAGAGAGTCCGTCAGGAGATTCTACAGCAGATGACTACTTGAAGCGACTCAAAGAAAAACACATTCCCTTTGTGTTGTTTGATAGAACTGCAGATATGGACTGTTCTACTGTGGGGGCTAACGATGTTGAATCGGCACGACAGGCCACACTGCACCTCATTGACAGCGGTGCCAAAAAGATAGCCTTCATAGGCGGACCAAACCAGATGAAGCAGACCGCCGACCGAAAGCATGGGTATTTGGAAGCCTTGCGGGAACGGGGGATGACTATTCAGAAAGACATGGTGAAATGCAATCAAATCAGTTTCAATTCCGGTCTGTCAGACACGATGGAACTGCTAAGCCTGCCAGAGCCACCCGATGCCATTCTGGTTGCCCACGGCATGCTATCGATTTCAGCATTTCAAGCTATTTTGAGCCGGGGGCTTCGCATTCCCGATGATATTGCACTAATAGGCTTCATGAGCGACTGGGTGTCTGAAATGACCTTTCCACGCATGACATTTGTCAAACAAAACCTCAAGAAAATGGGTTGCAAGACGTTCGAGTTACTGCTCAAGCAAATCAATGGCGACGACAGCGTGGAGCACGTCACTGTCAATGCCCGACTCATTATCAAAGAGAGCACAAGAAAAATTGAAGCGTAAAGAAAGCGGGCATAACTTATAGCAAAGAACATAATCAGATGACAAAATAACAGTTCGCGCGTCTTTATATAAATAAGGTATATAATATATGCATTATGAATTATAAAAGACTGATTTGCGCGCTGCTATGCTGCTTATGTGCGAGCATCTATGCTGCCGACATCCATATCACACCCGACTCGTCGCTGGCAGATGCCGTGCGGAAAGCGCGGGAGATGAGGCGACTGGGACAGGCTGACGAGGTGACCATCCACCTCGCAGCAGGGACTTATTATCTCTACGAGCCTCTAAGGCTGCGCCCTGAGGACAGCGGACTGACCATTGAGGGAAAGGAGGCCGTTATCAGCGGCGGTATGGTCATTGGAAACTGGAAGCGCCAAGGCAGACTGTTGGTGGCCGATGTTCCCTGTTTCAACGGTCGTCCTGTGGACTTCCGTCAACTCTGGATCAATGGGCAAAAAACCACAAGAGCCCGCGATGTCAGCGACTTTGAACAAATGCACCGCATCCTGACATACGATAAGAAGAACCATGTGCTATGGATACCGAAAAAGGCGGTCGCCAATGCTCGATTCTCAGTTCTTAATTCCCAATCTGTTGAAATGGTTTTGCATGAGATGTGGTGTACCTCTAACCTGCGCATCAAGAGCATAGAGATACAAGGCGACTCCGCTGCCATACGTTTCCACAACCCTGAAGATAAAATCCAGTTTGAACACCCATGGCCGTCGCCCATGACGCCCGACACGCATCATCCCTCCCCCTTCTACCTGACGAATGCCATGGAACTATTGGATGAACCAGGTGAGTGGTACCATGACATCCACGAACACAAACTCTACTATATGCCTCAAAAAGGCGAAACCATTAAGGAAGCCGTTGTTCCTGTGCTGGAAACGCTTGTAGAGGTCATCGGTACGGCGGAACGCCCTGTCAGGAACATCACCGTCAAGGGCGTCACCTTCAGCCATACCACATGGATGCGCCCCTCGGAGCAGGGGCACGTACCCCTGCAGGCAGGCATGTATCTCGTCGAAGCCTATAAACTACGCCCACAGATAGACCGCCCCAACAACCACAAATTGGACAACCAAGGCTGGCTGGGACGTGCTGATGCTGCCGTCGAAATGCGCTATACGGAGAACTGCAACTATGAAGGTTGCCTGTTCGAGCATTTGGGAGGCTCCGGTCTCGACTATATCACTTTCTGCAAAGGCGGCAGCGTGAGCAACTGCACATTCACAGACATTGCCATGAACGGCTATGTCTGCGGTTCGTTCTCGCCCGAAGGACTCGAAACCCACCTACCCTACCAGCCGACTGACTTCCGTGAGGTATGCACCAACCAGACTGTCGAGAATTGCCACTTCTACGACGTCACCAACGAAGACTGGGGCTGTGTGGCCATCTGCGCGGGCTACGTCAGTGGCATCAACATCGAGCACAACACCATCCACGATGTGTCCTACACGGGCATCTCTTTAGGCTGGGGTTGGAACCGCGACCTGGTTGTGATGAAAGATAACAAGGTGCGTGCGAACCTTATCTACAATTATGCTCAGCACATGTACGATTGTGCCGGCATCTATACCCTCGGCAACCAGCCCGGCACCGTCATCAGCGAGAATGTGGTACGCGACATTGCCAAGCCCTCCTACGTCCACGACCCTAACCACTGGTTCTACCTCTACACTGACGAGGGTAGCAGCAACATCACCATCCGCGACAACTGGACACCCGAAGAAAAGTTCCTGAAAAATGCCAATGGTCCCGGCAACGTTTGGGAAAACAACGGTCCTCAGGTCAGCGACAACATCAAACAAAAAGCAGGCGTTAAAAACGGGAACGGGCAACGAGCTTCGCTCGCTCATACCTTTAGGTGTGAGAACGTCAACGGGAACAATGAACTATGAATTACGAACTATGAATGATGAATTATACTTTGTTTCAAAGCCCACCTGGATATGGTATCCCGGCGACTTTGAAGTTTGGTTAGGCAACAATTTCAACAACCGTCGCACGGAGCGTGGCGCCATGTTTCCACCATTCTGGAAACAGGATTCGCACTACGTGACGGTGGAATTCACCAAGACCGTTGAGACAAGCGAGGAAGAAGAAATAGCCATCTTTGCCGAAGGGCAGTACAACTTCTCCATAGACGGGAAGTTGCAGTATCCTTCCTCTCGCCAGAGCATCCCCCAAGGCACTCACAAGCTCAGCCTGAAGGTGTGGAACCAAGCCACCCCGCCTACCATCTTCATCCAAGGGAAGACTATCCATACCGACGCTATGTGGCAGGCCACCTACGAGGATAAACTATGGATTGACGAGAACGGCGTCCCCCACGGCTCAGGCATCTATGTACCTGTAGGCTCGTGGCACTTCGACAGTCCGGACACCCCACCCTCCACCTACCATTTGGAGCGCGAGGAGCAACGTCCTGTATGTTGCGACACCATCGCAACAAACAGCTCCCTCTACGACTTCGGCCGCGAAACCTTCGGCTACCTGAAGGTCAAAAACCTGCAGGGCACCATCCACGTCTTCTACGGTGAAAGCCGTGAAGAGGCCCTCGACAAAGACCACTGCGAAACGCTCGACGTCCTCTCCTGTCCCGTATGTTCCGTAGGCCGAGGCTCAGCCTCGGCAACTTCCAAAGCCTTCCGCTACGTCTATATCGAGGCAGAACCAGGCACCACCTACGACGAGGTGCTGATGGACTATGAGTACGCCCCTCACGACCTCGCCCATTGCGGCACCTTTCGCTGTTCCGACGACGAGTTGAACCGCATCTGGGACGTTGCCGCCTACACGATGGACCTGACAACCCGCGAGTTCTTTATGGACGGCATCAAGCGTGACCGCTGGACATGGTCGGGCGATGCCATCCAGTCGTACCTGATGAACTACTACTTGCGCTTCGATGCTGACTGTGTGAAGCGTACCATCCGCCAACTGCGCGGCAAAGACCCCGTCACGGCTCACGTCAACACCATCATGGACTATACCTTCTACTGGTTCAAGTCCATTCTCGACTACTACCTTTATACCGGCGACGAGGCTTTCGTCCGCGAGATGTGGCCGCGCATGGTGACACTGATGGATTATGTCGAAGGGCGTCTCAACGAACAAGGAATGGCTGAGGGAAAGCCCGACGACTGGATATTCGTCGATTGGGTGGACTTCCCCATGCATAAGCGCGGCGTGCTCTGCTTTGAGCAGATCCTGTTCTGCAAGGCTATGGAGACGATGGCACTCTGTGCCAAGGTGCTACACATCAAGACCGACTACCGCGTCAAGTCAGAGGAACTGCGCAACAAAATCAAGCAGACCTTCTGGAGCTACGAGCAGAAAGCCTATTTCCATGCCATCGAAGATGGCGTGATGAACAGGCACATCACCAAGTTCCCCAATATGTTTGCCATCCTCTATGGCCTGTCATACGAGGAGGAGCGCAAGGAGATTATGCAGAGCGTTATGCTGAACCCCGACATCGAGCCCATCACCACCCCCTATATGCGCTTCTACGAACTGGAAGCCCTCTGCATGATGGGCCACCACGACAAAGTACTGAAGGAAATCCGCGACTACTGGGGCGGCATGCTGCGCGAGGGTGCTACGTCGTTCTGGGAAAAATATGTCCCCACAGAG
>JAEEGG010011227.1_pt1 | contig 19609 bp, 8 predicted proteins | sample 9134161 | NCBI WGS metagenome assembly JAEEGG01 (sample SAMN16246543, study PRJNA631951) | gut metagenome | biome: gut microbiome; feature: rumen; material: CR-attached | host: Bos | place: Iran: Karaj | collected 2018-10 | reverse complement strand
CGGAAGATTCCAACGCCCGACACCCTCGCGGTTTCTTGCCGGGTGCTTCCTCCGGTAGGGCCAGACCTCCGGGCGGGCCGTGCGAAAGGATGGCCCATGACGGGCCGCCCGGAGGTCGGCCCCTACCGGCCAGCCGCACCATGCAAGAGACGCGGCTGAACCCGGGATGCCGGCTTGGGAGGTGCGGCTTCCAGCCGCGCCACGGACTTGGACAAACGGCGCGGCAGGATGCCGCACCCCAGGATGCGGCTTCACGTTTTCTGGATTTGCTCCGCGGGCACCCTCCCCCGAAACAAACTCCGATTTGTCCGATGCCTCCGCTAACGCTTCGGCCATGTTTCCCAACAGCTTCTTCTTTTGCAATCCAATGTGCGCAAGGACGGATGCCCCGCACCCGGGGCATCCGTCCTTGCGCACGCTTTGAAGATTTTTCCGATTCAGGAAGATGAAAGGTTGGGGCAACTCCGCACATGACTCCGCGAATGCCCGGGAATCGGAATGGGAAAAATGCCCATCGTGCGGGCAGCGACGGAGGTCCCGGGCACGGGACGTCCGTCGCTGCCCGCGTTGTGGGATGCCATGGGAGCAGCCATTGGAAAACATCGCCGGAGCGTTAGCGCAGGCATCGGACAAATCGGAGTTTCTCCCTCTCCCGTCTCGGCCAATCTCCACGGGGAGGGTCGGAAAACGATGCACCTGCCTTGGGAGGGCCGCGCTTCGTCGCGGCCGCGCGAACGGATGCTTCCCGCCATGTCCCCGAAGCGCCCAACGGACACGGCCCGGACGAAGCCGGGCCCTCCCAGGATGCGGCTGCGCGTTTTCCCGCCGGCCGCGCGCCCAAAAAATATGATTGCCAGAGGGAGGGGGATGGGGTTTACTAGCGTCAACGGGCGGACTGTCCCCGCCCGGGGATTGCAATCCAAGAGAATGAAAAGAGCGACGATGGTTCGAACGAGCGCGGGCTTGCGGCCCGCGGCCTTTGCGCGTTGCGCATGGGCTTGGCTGGCGTGTGCCGTGTTCTGCCTTTCCGCGGCCGCGCCGTTTGCGCGCGCGCAGGAGGGGGAGGGGAATGCGGAGTACCATCCCGTCCTGGATGCCGCCGACCGCGCCACGCTCTCCGTCGGCTACGAAGAGAAATGGGTCAAGGAAGACGGCTCCCCCGCGGAAGAAGAGCAGTGGGCCACGCTTTCCGACGACGCCCTCGCATCGCTTTCCGCGGCTCCCGACGCGGCCGCGCGGCAGGCGCTGCTCGCGTCCAACGACCCCGCCGCCGTCGCCGCCGCGCTCGAAGAAGCGCAGGGGCGCATCGACGAGCTCGGACGTTCGATTCCCACCCTCCACCGCGACATCCGCCGCCTCCAGGTGCAGGCCCTCCGCGATTCGCCCAAGGCGAAGGAGGTCCGCGCCGAAATCAAGCGCCTCGAAGACGAACTCGACGCCTACGCCGAGTCCCTGCCCGAGGTCGCCGCCCGCCGCGAAGCCCTCGAAGCCATCAACCGCAACCTGATGGACGAGCTCCGCTTCCGCCGCGAAATCCAATCGAAACTCGCTTCCTTCGAACCCACTTCGCAACCGTAAACCATGTCGTATTCAACCAAAGAGGTCGCCATGAAAAACAAAGCCGCCATTCATTCGTCCAATTGGTTCGTCCTGGGCCTCGCCCTCGCGCTCGGCGCACTGCTGCCGCCCGCCGCGGGCCTCGCGCAGATCTACGGCGGGACGCCGCAGGTGTACGAAACCTACAACGATTTTGCCATCCTGAACGAACACATGTACTACCAGGCGGGCGACACCAACTCGCCGGCGGAACCCATCTGGTCGGAAGGCTGGATGCCGGGCGACGACCCCGACGGCGACGGCCTGTCCAACGAAGAGGAGTTCTGGGGCATCCAGACGACCGTCAACGGCCTCGACGGCGTCTATTCCTGGGGCCGCAAGGACGGGCAGGTCTACCTCGGCCGCGGCTTCGACTTCATGAACTTCGACGTGGACAGCGACGGCATCAGCGACTATTACGAATACCGCCACACCCACACCGACCCGAACGCCAAGGACACCGACGGCGACGGCATGTTCGATTCCGTGGAGGTCTATGCGGGCCTCAGTCCCTGCAACGACGGTTTCATCTACGACTACACGCTCGAAACGAACACCGTTTCCTACAGCGTCGACCGCCTGGTTTCCGGCCAGATCGTCAAGACCGACGTGAGCTTCGAGGTCATCGTCGCGACCGCGAAGGAGGCCCAGGAGGAGGTCGGCTACGAATACGACGAGGAGACCGACACCTACACCGAAGTCAAGACCGGACGGAAGAAGATGACCCAGCAGCACCCGGACTTCGACACCGACGGCGACGGGATGACGAACAAGAAGGAACTGAAGAAGGCCATCAAGGCCATCAAGGACTACACCGGCCCCGCGCCCCGCACGGCCGCGGCGTTCCACTTCCCCCACGAAATCCTGGACAAGGCGAACTGGACGAGCCCGGTGCATTGCGACAGCGACGGCGACTGGCTGCTGGACTCCTTCGAAACCGCCTGGTCCAAGGCCGGATTCGACGCCAAGGCCTCGGAAGACGCCACCGGCGAGACGCACTGGAGCGCGGACCCGGACCGCGACGGCCTGATCACCTTCCGCGAACAGTGCCTGCACCCGCTGCTCTCGGACGGCTGGAACGCGGTGGCCTACCGGAACAACCAGTTGAGTGCGGTGGCCACGTGGCCCTACGCTTCGTCCGAATACAAGGGCGTCTACGGCGAAGACGCGTGGAAGAACGGGGACATCGGCTGGCGCTACAACGGCAAGACGCGCATCCTCAACGGCGTCCCCGGCTACCTGAAGGCCGCGCAGTACAGCAAGCTCGGCGACTGCCAGCGCTGGTACAAGAAGGTCGGCGACGAGTGGGTCCTCCAGGGCGCCGAAGGCGACATCTTCTGGGGCGAACCCAAGGGCTACTGGACCTGCCCGAAGAAGCACAACAGCTATCCCGGCCCCTCCGACTGCGACGGCGACGGCCTGCCGGACGGCTGGGAAGTCGAACACGGCCTCAATCCGCTGAGCGGCTTCGCCGGCGCCATGGAAGAGAGCGACGACAGCGAGGCCGACGACGAAGACTACGTGGGCGTGCTTTCGCTGGTCCCGGGCAACGACCCCGGCGCGATGTTCGGCGACCCCGACCAGGACGGCCTGGTCAACTACGAGGAATACTGGGGGCAGGACGGCCACCGCATCGACTACATCACCGGCACCGGCGACGAAACCATCCCGTGGATCGGCCACGGCCTGAACTACCCGAACCAGTCGCCCTTCGACGACTACATCACCCGCGAAGGCAGCACCATCTGGTACATCGCCCGCGAAGCCTACCAGGGCCCCTACGCGTTCAGCCTGCTCGACATGGACGCCAGCTACTCCGAAATGCTCTATCCCGGCTTCTTCCTCGGCAGCCAGATGCTGGCCCTGGACCTGGTGAGTGGGACGTACACCGAGGTGACCAAGGACATCTGGACGAAGAGCGATTCGATCGTCACCAACTCCGAATCCCCCGCGGTTTCCGGCCTGGTCAAGAAGACCGTCCGCAACCGCGTCCCCGTCCCCGGCGTCGCGGCCCCCTGCCGGCTCAACGACATGGCGACCCTGGCGGAAGGCTACGGCGACGGCTTCCTGATGGCGAACAACACGAACCTGCTGGCGGACGGCACCGGCGCGTTCCAGCCCTTCGCGACCGCCTACGGCAACATCTACTACTACGAAGACCCCGAGGCGGACCCCGACGGGCGCTACACGCCGGGCATCGACGCCGTCTGGTTCGCCTATGCCGCCTCCGACGGCGTGTACGGCGGCCTGGCCATGAACGGCGACCTCGTCCTCGCCGACCCGGAGGGCATCCTTTCCGAAGGCGTCCAGGGCTACCCGCTCTACGACAACATCCCGCTGATGATGCCGATGCCCGGCCGCGACACCGACAACGACGGGCTGCCGGACTCCATGGAAATCCAGATGGACGCCGGACGCGACCGCGCCGCGACCTCCCCCGTCCAGGGCCTCAGCCCGCTCAAGTCCCGCTCCGCGCGCATCGTCAACACCAACGGCATGCAGGCGGCGATGACGACGGACCTGTTCGTCTTCTCCCGCAAGTTCACCGTCGAAGCGTGGGTGTACCTGGACGGGACGGACCCGGCGGAGGGCACCTTCATCCGCGGCGGCCAGGGCACGAAGTACGCCTTCGACCTCGGCGTGGCCCCGTTGCGCGTCGGCGGCACGGTGACGGCGCCGGTGACGGTGGACACGGTCCCGTACTTCGGCTTCCACACCGTCGGCGGCAAGTGGTACCAGGTGAGCGCGACGCAGCCGCTGCCCCGCGGCCGCTGGGTGCACCTCGCCGGCACCTACGACCCGGACAAGAACGGCCTCTCCCTCTACATCGACGGCCTGCTCGAACAGACCCGCGCCGTCCACGAGGAATCCTTCGCGACCTGGATGCTCTACGAAGCGCACGGCACGGGGGCCCTGCTCACGGTCGGCCAGGGCGAAGACTTCCCGGACCGCCTGTGGATCGACGAAGTCCGCATCTGGGGCGTCGAGCGCACCAGCGCCGAAATCGCCGCCAACTTCAGCCACCTGATCACCGGCTACCAGCAGGGCACGGTGGACGGCAAGCAGTGGGTGAGCGGCCTGATGGCCTACTATCCCTTCGACGACGGCGGCACCGTCGCCGCGGACCTCCGCCACCGCGCGCTGAGTAGCCTGCACATGTACGACTTCCCCGCGCAGGACACCGTGGTCAACGCCCCGCGCCACGAATACCTCTATCCCGACCTCTCCTACGGCTTCCCCGTGGAAGAACTCGGCGGCGCCTTCGTCTTCGACGCCGGCAACGTCGCCCCGGTCACCGGCGGCCTCGACGCCCAGCAGGGCGAGTACGACAGCGACGGCGACGGGTTGCCGGACTCCTTCGAGCTGCAGCACAACATGAACCCGTTCTCCTGGTACACGGCCCGCCACCAGTACCAGCGCTACGACACGCAGTGGGGCGCCGTCGCCGACGCCACCATCCTCATCCAGCGCCACAGCCTCCTCGACTGGTCGGCCTCCGCCGACGGCGGCGCCACCTGGACCAACGTGACCTGCCCGCTCATCACCTCCACCGCCGGCGGCGTCGTCACCCAGGAATGCTGCCCCAACACCGTCCTCATCCAGGACGTCACCAGCGAAACCAGCACGGAGACCTCCACCGACGAAGAAGGCAACGTCACCACCAACACCTCGGTGAACGTCACCACGAACTGGGTCATCATGTCCGGCGATGTCCGCGACACGATCGCGATCGGCGAGACGTGGTGGACCACCACCGGCGGCGTGACGGTCGCCCCCGTGAGCAACACGGGCAAGATGGTGTCCGACGCCGACGGCGACTACGACGGCGACGGACTGACGAACCTCCAGGAATACTGGTCCCGGACGAATCCGAACAAGGAGGACACGAACGAGGACGGCATCCCGGACGGCGACGAGGACTTCGACGGCGACGGCCTGCCGAACGGCATGGAAATCGACAAGGGCGCCCGTCCCGACCTCGCGGACACGGACGACGACAGCTACGACGACCTGACCGAGGTGGCGAACGGGACTTCCCCGGCGTACTCGACCGAGCCCGGCCAGTCGCTGGCGGTCTGGTTCAACGGCCGCCCCGGCAGCTACCTCTCCATCCAGGACGCGACCAAGTACGCGCTGACCGACTGGACCATCGAAGCGAAGGTCGCGCCTTGGGGCTACGGCTTCCTCGGCGACGGCCAGAGCGCCTGCATCCTGCGCCGCGGCGTCGAAGACACGACCAACGGCATGACGGTCGCCAACTACGAACTGCGAGTCGTCCGCGACGGCAAGAAGCTCTATCCGATGGCCCGCTACGTCTACAAGACCAAGGCCGGCAACGGCGAAGTCGTGGAACTGCGCGGCACGAAGGAAATCGCCCAGCTGTCCGACGTGGCCACCCTCTCCGACCGCATGACGCACGTGGCGGTCTCCTACTACGCGGCCGGCAAGCGCCTCCGCCTCTACGTCAACGGCCAGATGGTCGCCCAGCGGGCCGAGCTGACCACCAGCAACGCGAAGAACGGCGAAGGCCCGACCTCCAAGCTGCGCATCGGCGAAGGCTTCCGCGGCTTCATCGACGACGTCCGCGTGTGGTCCAAGGAACTGACAGAAGGCGAAGTCGTCAAGGTGGCGGCGACCGACCCCGGCAGCAACGCCTCCGGCCTCGTGGCCCAGTTCAACTTCAACGACGGCGGCTGGAGCGGCGTGATGGCCAGCAACACGTTCGCCACCGCCCGCTTCACCAACATCCTCTACTCCGTGGGCAGCCTGACGCCTCCCGCCGACGGCGCGATGCGCGACGGCGACACGTGGGTGGATGGCTCTTCGGTCTGGGCTTGCGACGCCGGGACGGCCTACAAGGTCGGCAGCGTCTCCTCCCTCGGCGGCGTCTTCTGCGAAGGCGCGGTCACGGGCGTGACGGCCGCGGAAGGCATGTTCGGCTGGAGCTTCGCCCAGCAGGTCCTCTACCGCTACGACGGCACGCAGTGGGTCAAGTGGGGCAAGACCCCGCTCTGGCTCTCCGACGTCCGCTCCCTCGTCAAGGGCAAGGTTTCCGGCCTCGACCAGGTGCTGAACTTCGACCCCACCCCCGGCGACGAGTTCCTCGATGACGTGAACGGCGTGGTCTACAAGTACCGCGCGACCCTCCCGATGGACCGCGAAAACGCGACCGGCACCCCGGACGACGTCGCGTACGTCGCCGAGATGTACGCCGAGCCGCTCATGCCCGGCCACCGCTTCTACATCCAGAGCCAGGAAACCGTCGTGGAATGGGACGGCACCCAGCTCCTGACGGTCGCCCACGCCTACGACGCCGACGGCCTGGTCGTCGAAGTCCAGTCCGAAGGCATGGTCTACAAGAGCGACGCCAAGCGCAAGTTCTTCCGCAAGTGGGGCTTCGTCCCGTCCCTTGAAGACCGGACCGTCTCCCGCGGTTGGGAAACCGCTTGGGTCAGCGCGGCCCGCTCCTCCGGCGGCGTCCAGCTCTACCGCATGGCCGCTTCCAGCTCCGGCTACACGCCCGTCACCGGCCAGGACACGGATGGCGACGGCCTGCCCGACGAGTGGGAAATCCGCTACGGCCTCAACCCGAACGACCCCGGCTTCGGTTCCAACAACAGCCGCATGGATTTGGATGGCGATGGAATCGAGGATATCGTGTACAACGAGGCCGACTTCGTGAACGGCCCGTGGGGCGACCCCGACAACGACGGCCTCAACAACCGCGCCGAGTACCTCGCCGGGACCGATCCGATGAAGTTCGACACCGACAACAACGGCATCGGTGACTACGACAGTTCCCGCGTCGCCGGCGGTGCCACGTTCGGTTCGCTGTATATGGACGGCGATGACATCCCCGATGGGTGGGAGTCGCTCTATCCGACGGCCTGCAGCCCGTTGCGTTACGACGCCAACCTCGACCCCGACGGCGACGGCTGGAACAACTTCGCCGAGTACATGGGGGTCTGGAAGACCATCACCACAAGCCGGTGGGAAGTTGTCACCAATGAAGCTACCGGCGTGGTTGAGACCAACTTCCTGGGGGCAACGGGCTACTATGTCCCGTACTGCCTGCCGGATGATCCGGTTGTCTATCCGAAACCGGATATCACGTTCCACTTCAAAGTGGACTGTGCGAAGACTGGCACCCTCCGACTCTACGCGTACTCCGACCGGGCGATGGATTGCCCCGATGCGGAATCCGTCTACATGATGACCAACGCACTGCTCAGCGGCAACTCGTTCTCCATCACCGACTGGACAGAGGGCGGCCACATCCGCCAGGGCGCCAACTACTTCATGGCCTTCATCGATGAGAACGGCGACGGCCAGTGGAACGAAGGCGAACTGCTCGGCTTCTCCGAGAACATGCCCGAGAACATCTCGTGGGGCAAGGCGGACATCAACATCGCCCTCACCGAGAAGGCGAAAGGCTATCCGCGCGTGTCGTGGGCCGGCAGCGAGGCCTCCTCCGGCTCCGGCACCGAAGGGGGCGGGAGCGCTACCACGGAGGAAGAATATCCCCTCGCGGGCAATGAGTACACGTTCGTGTTCAAGCAGGGCAACACCGTGATCTTCCAGACGAAGCGCGGCGGGTGCGCGGCAACTCGGAAATTCTTCCACGAGTACGACTTCATGGCGCAGCCCGCCATCACCGGGCCTATGTACGGCATCTACCTGTGGTCCGTCACCCCGCAGGACTCGGACACCCCGACCGCCACCGGCGCCTACGACCTGCGCAACTACTCGACTTCGCTCGTCAAGCCCGTGGTCCACAATCCCGAAGGCACCATGTTCTACGCCAAGACGCGCCTGAGGATGACCTTGGACCGCGACATCACGCAGCTGCGCATCCTCGTCAACAACGCGTCCGGCACGCGGATCCTGGACAAGACCATCCCCGCCCCGTACGTGGACGCGGACAACCATGCGGAAATCGACTTCCCGCAGTTGCTTGGTTGGGGCGTGCTCACGAACGGCATGTACACCATCGCCGTCGCCGAGATCAATCCCCGCGCGAACGCCGGGAGCGACCAGGTGACCTTCACGGTCGCCCTCGACTCGCCGCTCAATTCCGGCGCGGCCATGGTTTCCGGCAAGGTCGATTACTTCGGATATGCAACGGGGGCCAACCGACGGATCGTCGTTGAAGCTTTCGGCACCGAAGGATTCGACCAGAAGCCTCTCGCGCGCACCCTCGCCGAGGCCGACGGAACATACCAGTTGCGGGGTCTGCCGCTTGGTGACACTTACGTCCGCGCCTACCACGACCAGAACGGCAACGGCGAACTCGATGTCGGCGAAGCATGGACCATCCTCAAGGGCGCTCCCGACGATTTCAAGACTCTCACCTGGACGGCTGCCCACGTCCGCCGCGGCAAGACGCCAAGGGGTGGTTTGAGCCTTGTGTCTGCGGTTAGCCCGTATGCCTCGTACTACTCGGCGCTGAACGTCAACCTCAAGGCCATCCGCGACTACTCCGGCAACAACATGGTCCTGCACGACGCCGACAGCGACGCCGACGGCCTGCCGGATGTCTGGGAGCTGTTCTACGTCGGCAACCTGACGGCGATGAACCAGTACAGCGACCTGGACAAGGACGGCTTGCAGGATACCGCCGAGTACCTGGCCAACACCAATCCGACCAAGGCCGACAGCGACGGCGACGGCCTCTCCGACGCCGACGAGGTCAACAAGTACGGCACCAATCCCAACGTCGCCGACAGCGACGGCGACGGCCTCACCGACCTGGAGGAAATCCAGTCCTACGGCACCGACCCGCTCGCGGTCGACTCCGACGGCGACGGCCTCTCCGACGCCGACGAGGTCAAGGGCACGGCCGGCTACGTCACCGACCCGCTCGCGGGCGACACCGACGGCGACGGGATGGACGACGGCGACGAAATCGCCAACGGCTACGACCCGACCGATGCCGCCGACGGCGCCCTGGACGACGACAACGACGGCCTCACCAACGCCGAGGAGTTGCAGCGCGGCACCGACCCGAAGAACCCCGACAGCGACGGCGACGGCTGGATCGACGGCGAAGACCCCGCCCCGCTCGACCCCAACGACCCCAGCCTCCCGCCGGGTCCCCAGGTCGCCTTCAAGAAGGCCCCCGCCCCCGTGGAAGGCGGCCAGATCGGCATGGAGCTGTCCGTCGCCACCGCCCCGCTCGAAATCACGGTCCAGTCTTCCCCGGTCCTCTCCGGCGAAGGCCAGCCTTGGACCGACGAGTACGGTCCGGAGATTGTGACCGAAAAGACCGACAGCCTGGAAATCCTGATTCCGGCCGCCCCCGGCAGCCAGGTCAAGATGTTCCGTGTCATCTACAAGAGGCCCTGACCGCAGGGCCGTGCCAAGGCGGGGAACCAAGCGTTCCCCGCCTTGACAGGACATTTTGGAAATAGTAGAAGAGCCCAAACCAAGACGAGGAGCAATGAAGATGAAGCGTGTTTTGAGCATGGCCTTGTGCGCGGCCGCGGCCGCCGCATTGATGACCGGGTGCGAATGGAGTTCGTCCAGCGACCACAACGAAACCTGGAACGATTCCTACAACTGGGTGAACTTCTCCGGGACGTACCGGAGCGTCGCCGGCGGTATGCTGGTGACGGACTACACGACGACCCCCAGCACGCCCGGCGCCACCAACAACTACAGCGCCACCGAAAGCGGCGGCTGGATGGATGCCGGCGCCACGACCCGCAGCGGCACTACCAAGAACAAACCCATCATCCCCGGCTCCTTCTCCGTGGTCGTGGGCGAGGTCACCTTGGCCGACGACGGCACCGGCACGCTCTCCGGCAACGGCGGCAGCGGCACCGTCAGCTATGCCGGCGGCACCTGGAGCATCAAGGTGGACAGCGGCAGCTCTTCCGAAACCGCCACCGCCTCCGAGTCCGCGGGATATCTCGACGCCGGGGCCCTCTCCAAGAGCGGCACCGCCGGCCACAAGTCCATCGTGCCGAGATCCTTCACGATCACGGTCGGCGACGTGACGATGTCGGACGACGGGGATGGCAACCTCACCGGGTCGGGCGTCAAGAGCGGCTCGGTCAGCTATGACGGCGGCGGGTGGAGCTTCACCCTCTCCGACAAGTATTCCAGCACCTCCCCCCGCCGGGTTTCCGTGGCGTACAGCTACAGGATTTCCGTCGTGGACGGCAAGCGCGAGGTCATCGTCCGCTACGGCTACTCCGTTTCCAACTCCGGCGGCTCCGGCGGCTCGGCCCAGGCCGGTTCCACGGGCAAGCCCATCTACTCCTTCGTGGTGTCCCAGCAGGGCCAGAACCTGACCATCACGGACAACAACGGCGCCAAGTACACCGGGCGGATCAGCGGCATGCGCTCCGCTTCCGGCATCGGCCCGACCAACTCGTTGCCCCGCGACGGCGACACGATCGTCGCCTCCTTCTCCACGAAGGGCACCAGCGCCGCCGGCAAGCAGGTGACCATCACCGGCACCTTCCAGGGCACCGTCTCGGCCAGCGTCTTCACCGGCCGCACCATGCAGGCGACCTGGGTCGAGTCCGGCGGCAAGACCGGCGACGTCAACGGCACCACCGGCGCCGTCGCCATCCCCGCCAGCGCGGCCGCCACGACCCCCAGCACGAGCACGAGCACGACCACGGACTCGTCCTCCAGCTCGACCTCGGGTTCGACGACCACCGCCCAGTAAGCTATTCCCCAAAAAAACGCCCTCCATGGGCCACGCGCGCCGCGGGTTCCCCCCGCGGCGCGTTGCATTGTCCCCCGGCCCCCCACACCGCGGGGTAGGGGATGCATGCAAAAGTCCATCCCCCCATCCCGGGAGGGCCCGGCTCCGTCCGGGCCGTGCCCACAGGCGCGCCAGGGACATGCCAGGCAAAAGAGAAAGAAACTCCGATTTGTCCGATGCCTCCGCTAACGCTCCGGCAAAGATTCCCTATGGCTGTTCCAATGGCCTCCCCAGCAACGCGGGCAGCGACGGACGTCCCGTGTCCGGGACCTCCGTCACTGCCCGCACGATGGACATTTGTCCCATTCCGGCCCGCAGAGCATTCGCGGAAGCTTGCAAGGAGTAGTTCGCTTCCCGAGATCGGAAAAATTCTTCGCCGTGTGCGCAGCGACGGATGCCCCACATACGGGGCATCCGTCGCTGCGCGCATTGAAGTGCAGTTGAAGAAGCGATTGGAACGCACCGCCGAAGCGTTAGCGCAGGCATCGGACAAATCGGAGTTTGTTTTGTCGGACGGTGCCCGTGCCCTTCCTTGGTGCCAATCCAGAAACGGTCCGGCCCCATCCCGGGAGGGCCCGGCTTCGTCCGGGCCGTGCCCACAGGGCGCGCCAGGGACATGCCATGCAAAAGAGAAAGAAACTCCGATTAGTCCCATGCCTCCGCTAACGCTCCGGCAAAGATTCCCAATGGCTGTTCCAATGGCCTCCCCAACAACGCGGGCAGCGACGGACGTCCCGTGTCCGGGACCTCCGTCGCTGCCCGCACGATGGACATTTGTCCTATTCCGGCCCGCAGAGCATTCGCGGAAGCTTGCAAGGTGTTCTTCGATTCCCGCAATCGGAAAAATTCTTCGCCGTGTGCGCAGCGAAGTGCAGTTGAAGAAGCGATTGGAACGCATCGCCGGAGCGTTAGCGCAGGCATCGGACAAATCGGAGTTGGTTTTGTTGGACGGTGCCCGTGCCCTTCCTTGGTGCCAATCCAGAAACGGTCGAGCCCCATCCCGGGAGGCCCCGGCTTCGTCCGGGCCGTGTCCACAGGGCGAGCTAGGGACATGCCAGGCACGCCCCGACCGCTCGGCCGCGACGGAGCGCGGCCCTCCCCTGGACAGCCCCCCGGTCGCGCTTCCGGGCGACCACTGCCCCGGGAGGTGCGGCTTTCAGCCGCGCCATGGACTTGGCCCTGCGGCGCAAGACCTTCTGAACAAGCATCGCCCGACTTCCGGGGGTGCGGCTTCCAGCCGCGCCGCTGGATGTGAGATTACGGAAAACACGGGCTTTTTCGCTTGTTTTCCCTCTCCACGCCCCTCCGCGGGCGGGCCGCCCGCGCCCCCAGAATCCACGCGCTTCCCGGTGTCTCTCCAAACACGCCCCAAAACCATCCCGCTGGACCGCCTCCCTCCGTCCACTCCGTCTTCCCCGCCGCAGGCGCGGGAGGGTACGCGCCCCCCTGAGAACAACCGGGAAAAACGGTTGACCTGTCCGCCCGTTTTTCTGTTTCCATCTCGCTCCCGTTGTGCTTTTCTGCCAATCAAAGAAAAAGAAGGCTCCGGCCGCGGGCCGAACACCCCAAGCCGGTACGCCGCAACCAAAACGGAAAGGGATCGGATCATGAGAAAATGGTTGGTTGGTTTGTTGGCGGCAGGCTTGTGCGCCGCAAGCGCATGGGCGACGACGGATGTGCTCACGGCGGCGGATTTGGCCGCGACGAGTACGACCTATACGGAGTTCAGCAACGTCACCAAGGATTCCGGTGCGGTGTATGCCGGGAAATCGTCAAAAAGTTCTGCCGGAGCCATCCAGCTTCGCACGACTGGCAACGACTGCGGCATTGTGACCACGGAAAGCGGTGGAACGGCCACGAAAGTCACGCTGGCTTGGAACGATGCTACGGACGATGCTCGCGAAGTTTCCGTCTACGGGAACTCGGAGGCGTATACAGCGGCCTCCGATTTGTATTCGGCCGATGCCCAAGGTACGCTCCTCGGCTCCCTCAAGAAGGGAGACGGGGCCACGGAGCTGGAGATCGAAGGCGAATACGCATACATCGGTCTGCGGAGCAAATCCGGCGCCCTTTATCTGGACAGCGTCGAAATCGAATGGGCCGGCGGCACTCCCCCGGTGTTCTCCGTCAAGCTCGACCCCGCCGAGGACTTCGAAGTGTTCCAAGGCAAGTCCGCGTCAATCACCGCGACGGTGAAAGGCGCCCAGGGCGACGTCACCTACTCCTGGAGCGTGAACGGCACCCCCATCGACCTGGCGGGCAACGTTTACACGGTTGATTCCGCGGATCTCGGCGAATACGAAGTGTCGGTCGAAGTGGCCGACGGCGTCGCCGATCCCCTTTCTGCGAGCGTCAAGTACACGGTCGTCGAGGCCCCGGTCGTCACCGGCGATGTCCTGACGCGGGAAACCACGGGCGTGTCGGGCACTTCCTACAAGGACTGGACCGCCACGGGCGACTCCGGCGCGGAATACGCCGGCAACTCGGCGGGCGGTAACGACTCGATCCAGATGCGCACGACCAATCCTTCCGGCATCGTGATCACGAAGTCGTCCGGCAAGGATGTCGCGTCCGTCACGGTGGAATGGAACGACGCCACCGCGGCCGAGAAGCGCTCGCTCGAAATCTACGGCAGCACGGAAGCGTATGCCGGACCGGCCGCGCTCTATGAGGCCTCCACCAAGGGCGAGTTGCTGGGCACCATCGCCAGGGATGGAGCGACGCTGGAAATCCCGGAGGGCTACCCCTACGTCGGTATCCTCGCGAAGGGCGGTGCGGTGTACCTGACGAGCGTGGCCTTCGAATTTGCCGGCGAAGCCGGTCTCTCCGTCACCCTCGACAAGGCCAACGGCTTCACTGTCGACCTCGGTTCGCCCGACAGCATCACGGCGACCGCGAAGAACGGCGCCGAGCCGTACACCTACGCGTGGACGAGCGACACCCCCGACCTGAACGGCACCGGCGAAACCCTCGCCATCCCGGCCACGCTCGCCGAAGGCGACTACACCGTCCAGGTCGAAGTCACCGACGCCGAATCCAACAAGGCCAACAAGCAAATCTACTTCTCCGTCGTCGCCCCCGCGCAGAAGTACGCGGTGAACGTGGCCATCGGCATCCTCAACGGCGGCGTCACGGCCGACAAGGAAGAGGCCGAGGAAGGCGAACTCGTCACGCTGACCGCTTCCCCCGCGGCAGGCTACAAGCTCGGGACGTTCCTGGTCGATGACGCGGCCATCGATGGCAGCACCTTCAACATGCCCGCCAAGGACGTGCTGGTTTCCGCGACGTTCGTGGAGAAGCCGGTGGTCGCCGGGTTCACGAAGATCATGAGCCTCGATGAACTGACCGAAGGCGAATACGTCATCACGGGGGCGAAGGCGGCTGGCGAAGAGTACGCGATGATGGCGTCTGTCTACGACGGCAAGACCGCGTACCTCGAACGCCGTGAGACGGCCGTGGAGCTTGAAGAGGATGTCGTCACCGATGCCGAAGACAGTATCATCTGGACGCTGGCGCAGGGCGAAAACGGTTGGACGATCTACAACGAGGCCGTCGGGTACGCCGGCTACGTTGCGAGCGGCAACTCCTCCGGTGCTGAAGCCGAACCCAGCGCGAAGAGCAGCTGGACCATTGCGGAGAGCGAGAACGAGGGCCTGTTCCTGCTGACGAACGTCGGCGATACCGGCCGCTACCTGCTGTACAATGCCAGCAACCCGCGATTCGCCTGCTACACCAACCTGAACTCCGGCAAGCACTTGGCTTTCTACAAGGGCGCGAGCGGTCCGGCGGTTCCGAGCGTGAGCCTGAGCGCGAGCGCGACGGAAGTGGAAGTCGGCGAGCCCGTGACGATCACGGCGACGGCGAAGAACTTCAGCGCCGAACCTAAGTGGTCCTGGACCGGGAACGGCACGGCAGATGGCGCGGTGTTCACGCTGGACACCTCCGTTGCGGACACCTACGAGGTGACGGCGACGGCGACGGCTGGCGAAGAGACGGCTTCGAAGTCCGTGACCATCACGGTCAAGGCCCCTGCGGTGAAGTATGCGGTGAATGTGGCCCTCAGCATCCAGAACGGCACCGTCACCACCGATGTTTCCAGTGCCGCCGAAGGCGACCCCGTGACGGTCACGGCCACCCCTGCGGACGGCTATCGGCTTGTCGCAATCATCGTCAACAACGGCGATGTCGCGGTCAGCGGCAACACCTTCGTGATGCCTGCGCAGGAAGTCCTCGTCACGGCGACGTTCGAGGAGTTCGAGGTTCCGCCGTACTACTTCCAGTTTGAGACGGGTGCGAACATCGCGTATGCGGCGACGGAAGCCGAGATCGACAATACGGGGTCGACGAAGGATGAAGTTCCGACGGTAGGCTTCAGCGTGCAGCGCGCCACCCGCGGCAAGGATGCGGGTGACAAGGTGGTTGGCACGTATGCGTTGCGTCTGGCTCCGATTGGCGAGACGAATGCGTTTGCGTACAACAGCAAGGCGTTTGCCGAGGCCCTTACTGCGATTAGCTTCCAGTACGGCATCTACGGGACGAGCGACAAGTGCGATTCGTTCACCGTGAGCACGTCGGAAGACGGTGAGACCTGGACAGTCTTGGCCGACCTGAGCGAAAGCGCTGCCACCGAACTGAAGACCTTCGAAAGCAGTGAATTGCCGGCCAACACCTACTTCATCCGTTTCGATTCCACGAGCACGGTCAAGGGCAACACCCGCCGGATGTGCATCGACGAAATCCAGCTGTTCACGGGTGCTCCGAAGCCGAGCATCAGCTACACGGGCGATACGACGGTGAAGATTCCGGGTTCGTTCTCGTTGCAGTTCAGCGTGAAGAACTACGAGGGGACGGTCGCGTGGGCGGTGACGTCGCGCGAAGGTGGTACCATCAGCGAGGCGGGCCTCTATACGTGGACTCCGACGGAGGCCACGGACGGGATCACGATTTCGGTGTCGGCGACGGGCGAAGGCCTTGACCTTTCCAAGTCGGTGACGCTGGTCGTGGAACCGAAGGATGAGCCTGGTCCGGGCGAGCCGACGCTGACCTGCGAGGAAGGAACGACCATCAACGCCACGGTTGACAAGGAGCTGGTGTTGCACTTCACGCTGGCGAACGCGGAGTTCTTCACGGGCGACGGCGCGGAGTCCTTGATTGGCAATACATCTTCGTTGGGAGAAGTCTCTGATATAACCGCCACATCGTTCGTGTGGACGTACACGCCGACCGAGACGGGCACGGTGACTCTCGACTTCTACGCCATGAGTGAAGGGTATGAGTCGGTGATCATCGAGTCGTACACGGTGACGCTGAACGTGACGGAAGGCGGCGGCGGCGGCGACGCGGTCACGGTCAAGTCCTACGTGGTGAATGCCGATGGTTCGGTTACCGTGACGCTGTCGGATGGTTCGACGACCTCCGCTGGGTTGCAGTACTCGACGGACCTCAAGAACTGGAGCACGACTCCGGTGAACGTCAAGACGGCGGCATCCGCCTTCGTCCGCGTGGGCGCGCCCGAGTAAGCCCGCTGAAAGCCAGCGAATGGCACGAAAGGCCCGGTCTCGAAAGAGGCCGGGCTTTTTCGCTGGAATGTCTGGAATGTCTAGATTGACTAGTTTTCTAGAAATCTAGGATTCCAGGCTGGGGGAGGGGGGCGGTTCCGGGGGTGGAAAAAAGTTTGCGTTTGGAGTTGGCGCGGGGGGGGGGGAGCGGCTATGCTTCGCGGGGTATTGCAAGTGACGAAGAAATGGGAAGGATGAGGACGTGATGATGGTGGCGTTGCCGGTGGCCGGCGTGGAGATATTGTTTGAGTCGTTCAAGCTCTCGGACCTGTTCGGGAAGGGCATCGTGCTGGTGTTGCTGGTGTTCTCGGTCTGGGCGTGGACGATCATGGCCCAGAAGTGGGTGACCTTGCGGCATATCCGGGCCCAGGATGAGCGGTTTGCACGCGATTTCAGGCAGCAGTCGCATCCGCTGGAGCTGTATGTGCGGCATCAGACGGGGACGGATCGTCTGCCGTACGAGGGGAGCGTGCTCTGGCAGGCGTATCTGAATTCGTGCGAGACGGCGGAACGGGAGTTCAGGGCGCGGGTGCGGCATGAGGGGCGGTCGGAGGAGGCGATCGACATCACGAACGAGAAGCTGTCGCTGTCGCAGATCGAGTCGATCCAGCATGCGGCGGAATGCGCGGCCGCGGACCAGGCGCTGCTGGTGGAGGATCAGATGGCGATGCTGGGGTCGATCTACACGGTGTCGCCGATGCTGGGGCTGTTCGGGACGGTGTGGGGGGTGATGGTGGCGTTCTACGCGATGGGGCTGCACGGTGCTGCGAACCTTTCGGCGCTTGCGCCGGGGATGTCGTCGGCGATGCTGACGACGTTCATCGGGCTGGTGGTGGCGATTCCGTCGGCGATGGGCTGCAACACGCTGAACTCGAACATCCGGTTCATCTCGATCCAGCTGGAGAACTTCCCCGAGAAGCTGGCGGGGGCGCTGCAGCGGGCGTATCTGGCGGACTAGGCGGAGAGCCGGCGATGGCGCGACGGACGAGCATCAACAATACGCGGCTGATCAGCGAGCTGAACATGTCTCCGCTGCTGGACCTGGTGTTCCTGCTGCTGATCACGTTCATGATCACGATGCCGCTGGTGGAGCAGGGCATCCCCGTGAACCTGCCGCAGGGCAAGGCGAAGGAGCTGGACCAGCCGGTGACGGCGCGGGTGACGCTGACGCTGGACGGGAAGACGTATCTGGATGACGTGGAGACGCCCGCCAAGGTGCTGGCGACGGAGCTGAAGCAGAAGATGGAGGCGTTTCCGGAGCTGGTGGTGCTGCTGCGGGCGGACGAGGAGCTGCGGTACGGGGGCGTGGTGGCGGTGATGAGGGAGCTGCATGATGCCGGGCTGAGCCGGGTGGCGCTGGTGACCTCGCCGGATGCCAAGGGAGCGGCGGAGAAGCCATGACGGCGCAGGCGCGGAATCGTCGCAGGACGGGCCTGCGGGGCCTGGGGCCGAGGCCGGAGGCGCTGCTGGCGCGGCAGGCGTGGAAGGTGTCGGTCTGCGCGCATGTGGCGGTGGTGCTGGCGCTGCTGCTGGCGCCGCTGTTCGCGAAGGGGTGCGCGCGGCCGAAGGAGGCGGAGGAGCTGATGTTCGTGGAGTTCACGGTGTCGGTGCCGCCGCCGGCGCAGGAGGCCCCGCCCGAGGAGCCGAAGCCGGAGGAGAAGGTCCCGGAGCCGGAGCCCGAGCCGCCGCCCGAGCCCGAGCCGGTCATCCCGGAACCGGTTCCCGAGCCGAAGAAGCCGGAGCCTGAGCCGAAGAAGGAAGAGGCGAAGAAGCCGCCGGAAAAGCCGAAGCCGAAGGTGATCCGTCAGACGAACATGGTCACGCGGACGTTTGCGGCGAATGCGCCGGTCGCGAAGGACAAGCCGCTGTCGGAGGCGGAGATCGCCAAGCTCCTGAAGGCGGGGGCAAAGCTGTCGGATCGGACGTCGGTGCCGTCGAACGCGGCGATGGTGGAGCTCGGTGCGTATAACAACCATGTGCGGGACCGCCTGTATGCGGCCTGGAACCAGCCGGCAGGATTGCAGAATCTGCCCGGGATGTCGTGCGATGCGCAGATCACCGTGGAGCCGGGCGGCAAGGTTTCGTCGTATTCGGTGGTGCGGCCGTCGGGGAACTCGCTGATGGACCAGTCGGTGAGGGACGCGCTGGCGTCGGTGCCCTCGCTGAAGCCGCTGCCTGCGGGCATCACGACGGCGCAGCGGATCACGATCACGTTCGAGCTGCAGCAGTAGGCCCGGCGTCGGAGAGGGGCAGGGATGAAGTTTCATCATTCGCGGATCGCGGCGCATGACATGCGCTGGCCGGCGCCGCCGCTGAAGGTGGTGCTGGTGGCCCCGGAGATTCCGCCGAACACAGGGAATATCGCGCGGCTGTGTGCGGCGACGGGCTCGGAGCTGCATCTGGTGGAGCCGCTCGGGTTTTCGCTCGATGACAAGCATCTGCGGCGGGCCGGGCTGGATTACTGGGATTCGATCGCGCCTCAGGTGCATCCGACGTGGGAGGCATTCGCGGCGACGCTGCCCGCGGGGACGCGGCTGCATCTGTTCACGACGGCATCGGGGCGGCGGCATGACCGCGTGGATTATCGGCCAGGCGATGCGCTGGTCTTCGGCAGCGAGTCGAAAGGCTTGCCGGATTCGTTGCTGGCGAAGTATCCCGAGGACTGGGTGGGGATTCCGATCCGGACGGAGCATGTGCGCTCGCTGAATCTGTCCACGGCGGCCGGGATTGCGCTGTA
>JAEEGG010011226.1_pt1 | contig 19611 bp, 8 predicted proteins | sample 9134161 | NCBI WGS metagenome assembly JAEEGG01 (sample SAMN16246543, study PRJNA631951) | gut metagenome | biome: gut microbiome; feature: rumen; material: CR-attached | host: Bos | place: Iran: Karaj | collected 2018-10 | reverse complement strand
AATATGTTTGTGTGATTTTACAAATATTCAGAATATTTGTAAACTTTGCACAAATACCATTTTCAGGAGGTCCTCATGAAAGTTTATACTACAGACAAGATCCGAAATGTTGTGCTGCTCGGCCATGGCGGAAGCGGAAAGACCACACTTGCAGAGAGTTTTGGCTATATCACCGGTCTTACATCACGTATGGGGACCGTAGCTGACGGCAACACCATCAGTGATTACGGCAAAGAAGAGCAGAAGCGCGGTTTTTCCATATCTTCAACCGTTATCCCTGTTGAATGGCAGGATCATAAGATCAATATAATCGATACTCCGGGATTTTTCGATTTCGTAGGTGAGGTAGAAGAAGCAGTATCCGCTGCCGGTGCAGCTATCATAGTTGTTAACGGAAGAAGCGGTGTTGAAGTAGGAACCAGGAAGGCATGGGATCTGTGCGAGAAGTATAAGCTTCCCAGAATAATCTATGTATCCAATATGGATGTTGATACAGCCAGCTATCGTCAGGTTGTAGAGGATCTTACGGCACTCTACGGCAAGAAGATCGCACCTTTCCATCTTCCCATCAGAAAGGATGAGGAGCTTGTAGGATATGTAAATGTTGTTTCTGAGCAGGGTCAGCTGTGGCAGGGCAAGGATGTTGTTCCCACAGAAGTTCCCGATTACAACAAGCCTTATCTTGAGCAGTACAGAGAGACTCTCATGGAAGCTGTAGCTGAGACTTCCGAGGAGATGATGGACAGATACTTCTCAGGTGAGAAATTCTCCGATGCGGAGATCAGAGCAGCTCTGAGAGCTACCATCTGTGACGGAAGCATCGTTCCCGTTACCATGGGTTCATCCATCACCTGCAAGGGCGCATATGCTCTTCTCGATGATGTTATCAAGTACTTCCCCGGACCCGATGTCAGGCATGTTGCCGGCATCGCTACCAAGACCGGCGAGATCTATAACTGTGATTATGACTTCTCCAAGGCTAAGTCAGCATATGTATGGAAGACCATCGTTGATCCGTTCATCGGAAAGTACAGCCTTATCAAGGTTAACTCCGGTGTTCTTAAGACTGATGACCTTATCTATAACATCGACAAGGATGTTGAGGAGAAGATCGGAAGGCTTTATATCCTTCAGGGCAATAAGCCTATCGAGGTTCCCGAGCTTCATGCAGGAGACCTTGGTGCACTGGCAAAACTCAGCCAGGCACGTACAGGCAACAGCCTTTCAACCAAGGCTATGCCCATTAAGTTCGGTATGTTTGATATCTCCAAGCCTTATACATTCATGAGATATAAGCCCAGGGATAAGGCTGATATCGATAAGATCTCACAGGCTCTTCAGAAGATCGGACACGAAGATCTTACGATCAAAAATGTCAACGATGCTGAGAACCATCAGACTCTCCTTTACGGAATGGGTGATATGCATCTTGAGATCATCAAGTCCAGACTTGAGAATGAGTACAAGGTGGTAATAGAACTTTCAACTCCTAAGGTAGCATACAGAGAGACTATCCGCGGAACTTCCGATGTAGAGGCTAAGTATAAGAAGCAGACCGGCGGGCACGGACAGTACGGACATGTTAAGATGAAGTTCAGTCCCAGTGACGATCCTGATCAGCAGTATGTGTTCGAGCAGGAAGTTGTCGGCGGTGCGGTTCCCAAGAACTTCTTCCCTGCTGTTGAAAAGGGTATCGCTGAATCTGTAGGAAGAGGACCTCTTGCAGCATATCCTGTTATCGGAGTAAAGGCAGTTCTCTACGATGGATCCTATCACCCCGTAGACTCCTCTGAAATGGCCTTCAAGACAGCTGCGTCAATGGCGTTCAGAGACGGATTCATGAAGGCTAAGCCCGTTCTTCTTGAGCCCATAGAGACCCTTAAGGTACTGGCTCCAGATGAGAATACCGGAGATGTAATGGGAGATCTTAACAAGAGACGCGGAAGAGTCCTTGGCATGAATCCTGCAGGAAACGGCAAGACCCTCATTGAAGCTGAGATCCCGGAGAGTTCACTCTTCGGATATGGAACGGTCATCCGCTCGATGACAGGAGGAATGGGAGAATATTCCTTCGAATTTGCAAGATATGAGCAGGCTCCCTCAGACGTTCAGGAAGCAGAAGTTGCAGCAAGAGCACAGAAGGTTGCTGAAGGTAATATCACAGAGTAAGAGCATTTGAACTATAGAACGACGAGGAATACCCTCTTTACCATTTGCCGGTAAGGAGGGTATTTTTTTGAAAAAACGGGAGTGTTCATGGCGAAAGCGGTGGAGTGAACGAGGCGGTGTTAACCTACTATATATTGTGGTCGGCCCCGTTTTTTCTTGCGTTTACATTTATTATGTAATAAAATTAAATAAATTATGGGTTTTTATGCCCTTTATTCAGAAAATACAGGCAGGAACGCGATTTTCCCGCTGAGTAATTTATTTTAGGAGATTAATGAAATGGCTTCTGTTTACGATCATCATTCTGTAGAATCCAAGTGGCAAAAGGTCTGGGACGATGAAAAGGCATTCGCTGCGACCAATGACTTTTCCAAGCCTAAATACTATGCCCTGGTTGAATTTCCCTATCCTTCAGGCCAGGGACTTCACGTGGGACATCCCCGTCCATATACAGCACTTGATATAGTGTCAAGAAAGCGCCGTATGCAGGGCTATAATGTGCTTTTCCCCATGGGATGGGATGCATTCGGACTTCCCACCGAGAATTATGCCATTAAGAATAAGATCCATCCCAGGATCGTTACCAAGAACAATGTGGCGCGTTTTAAGCAGCAGCTCCATTCCATCGGCTATTCTTTTGACTGGGACAGAGAGGTCAATACAACCGATCCCGGATACTATCACTGGACTCAGTGGATCTTCCTTAAGCTCTTCAATGCGGGACTTGCATATAAGACACAGATGCCTATAAACTGGTGTACTTCATGTAAGGTCGGTCTTGCAAATGAAGAGGTTGTAAACGGTGTGTGTGAAAGATGCGGAGCTCCTGTAGTACGTAAGATGCAGTCTCAGTGGATGCTCAAGATCACCGAGTATGCCGATAAGCTTCTCGAGGGCCTCGATACTGTTGATTATATCGAGCGGGTCAAGACTCAGCAGAGGAACTGGATCGGACGTTCCACAGGTGCAGAGGTTGATTTTAAGCTTACAGGGACTGAAGATAAACTCACAGTTTATACAACAAGACCTGATACCCTTTTCGGTGCTACATATATGGTAATGAGCCCCGAGCATCCCTATATCGAGAAGTACAAAGATCGTATATCCAATTACGACGAGGTAGTAAAGTACCGTGAAGAAGCATCCAGAAAGTCTGATTTCGAGAGGACAGAGCTTGCCAAGGACAAGACCGGTGTATGCCTTAACGGACTTACCGCAATAGATCCCGTAAATGATAAGGAAATCCCCATCTGGATCTCCGATTATGTACTGATGAGCTACGGAACCGGTGCCATCATGGCAGTTCCCGCACATGATGAAAGAGACTGGGATTTTGCCAAGAAGTTCGGTCTTCCAATCATCGAGGTCGTCGCGGGCTCTGACAAGCCTGTGACTGAGCAGGTTTACACTGATGTCGCCGAAGGTAAGCTTGTTAATTCAGGATTCCTTGACGGTCTTTCCGTTGCTGAGGCAAAGAAAAAGATAACCGAATTCCTTGAGGAAAAAGGGATCGGACATGCAAAGACCAATTACAAGCTTCGTGACTGGGTATTTTCACGCCAGAGATACTGGGGTGAGCCTATTCCCATAATCCACTGCGATAAGTGCGGATATGTGCCTCTTAAAGAGGAGGATCTTCCTCTTGAACTTCCCGAGGTGGAGAGTTACATGCCCGGAGACAACGGTGAATCACCTCTTGCTGCCATGGATTCATGGGTGAATGTCACCTGTCCGTGCTGCGGAGGTCCCGCCAAGAGAGAGACTGATACCATGCCTCAGTGGGCAGGTTCATCATGGTATTTTCTCAGATATATCGATCCGAAGAATGACAAGGAACTTGCCTCTCAGGAAGCTCTTAAATACTGGCTTCCCGTCGACTGGTACAACGGAGGAATGGAGCATACCACACTCCACCTTCTCTATTCCAGATTCTGGCATAGATTCCTGTACGATCAGGGCGTTGTTCCCACAAAGGAGCCCTATGCAAAGCGTACCTCACACGGCATGATCCTCGGATCGAACGGCGAGAAGATGTCCAAGTCCCGTGGAAACGTTGTCAATCCCGATGATATCATCGAGGAATTCGGTGCGGATACTCTCAGAACTTATGAGATGTTCATCGGTGCATTCGACCAGGCTGCAAATTGGAGCATGGAAGGAGTTCAGGGCTGCAGAAGATTCCTTGACAGAGTATGGAAGCTTCAGGACATTGTTACAGAAGGTGAGGAGTATTCCAAGGATTTTGAAGTTAAGATCCACCAGACTATCCGCAAGGTATCAGGCGATTTTGAGACTCTTAAGTATAATACCGGCATTGCTGCTCTTATGAGTCTTATCAATGACTTTTACAAGGGCGGTAAGATCAACAAGGCTGAATTCAGGACCTTCCTTCAGCTTCTTAACCCCGTGGCTCCTCATATTACCGAAGAGCTCTGGAGCATAGAGGGCTTCGAAGGAAGAGTTTATCAGTCAAAGTGGCCCGAGTACGATGAGGCAAAATGCGTTGAAGACCGCATTACCATCGCTGTTCAGGTACTCGGCAAGCTCCGCGGAACCTTCGAAGAGGATCGTAACGCTTCCAAGGAGACCATGATCGAAAGAGCTAAGGAGGCCGTGGCAGACAGGCTTGAGGGCAAGGAGATCGTAAAGGAGATCTACGTTCCCGGAAAGCTTGTTAACTTCGTTATCAAATAACGGTAAATGGGTAAGGTCGTTATAATAGAGGGCAGAAAATTCACAGGGGACAAGGAGATCGCTGCGGCAAATGCCGATAAGGCGGCGATAGATCGCATCAAAGCACAGATGGATCACATGTCCCTTGCGGATCTGAAGCTCCTTTCTCAAAAACTCCATAAGGGTAAGATCAATTTCGGAACAAAGCTGGGTGAAGATTTCATGGAGGAAGTTGATTCGTATATAGGATCAATGGAGCGCCGTGAAAAGGATTCGGATGGAAAAAGCGAAGTCCGTACTACCGTACGTAAAAAGAACGATTCGGTAAAACTTAAGGAAAATGATCCCGAGATAGAAAAAGAGGCAAGAAAAATACTTGAAAAGCAGGAAAGGACCAGAAAGCTTGTCCTGTTTGCGTCTCTTTTCGTTGCAGCTGCATGTATCCTCTATATCGCAATCTACAATATCACCAGAATGAGATCGGCAAGAACCACGGATCTTCTCAGCGATATAAGAGAGCAGGCTGCGCGTGATGCCCAGCACGGTCTTCCGGGCGGCGGAGAGGATAATGGCGGGGTAGTCATCCACTATGTTGACGAAAATGATGAGACTCCCGAAATACTCCCTGAATACTTAGATATATACAACAAAAATAAAAAACTAATCGGATGGCTTGAAATAGCCGATATAAACGGAGAGGCCTTTTTAAGTTATCCCGTGATGCAGACATCGGATAATGAGTATTATCTTACTCACGGTTTTAACCAGGATAACGATGTAAACGGCTGTATATTTATGGATTGCGAATGCGATGCCATAAAGCCGTCGGATAATCTTATACTTTACGGACATCATATGAGAAGTGGTCGGATGTTCGGCAATCTGGTTAAATATGAGGATGAGAACTTTTATCTGACCCACAGGATCATAAAGTTTGACACCATATATGAGCACGGAGAATACGAGGTGATGTTTGCTTTCAGAACATCACTGAAGACCGAGAACGATATCTCTTTTAAGTATTATCAGTTCATAGATGCCAACGGACCTGAGGAATTTGCATCTTATATGAATGAGATGGCTGAGATGTCGCTGTATGATACGGGAGTCAGGGCAGTATGGGGAGATCATCTGCTCACACTCTCAACCTGCGATTATGAAGAAGACAACGGCCGGTTTGCTGTTGTGGCCAGAAAAATAGAGTGATCTTAAATGGAGGGTTACCCCTTATGAAGAAGACCAGGAGAATATTCAACAGATCGGTGCGCAGAACGGTTGGTGCTCTTTTCCTTGCATCAAGCGTTGTTGTTGCCGCTATACCCACCACCAGTTACAGAGGTGGAACCACATCTGCTGAAAGCTTTACGGATGCTCCGGATTACGCCATGAGATATGTACTGGGTGAGGACCCGGTGGTTGATGGCGGTGGCGGAACCAGATACACCGCTGCGCAGGAGCTCCTTACCTCTACACAGTCTTCGGTGCCTTTTATAAAGGACTCTGCTACCAGGTCATACAGTGACGATATCACAAATGTCACCGTATATACCAGCGAAGACAGTCTGTATCAGTTCGCATATGTATCCATGGACGGTATTCAGACCGAGGATGGCAATGAGAAGTATGCGTTCATTCTTAAATACAACACTCCCGGATCACTTCCCGGGGGAAATCTTACAATTCCCGATGCGGTTGATGCATATCTTGCATACAATACCAATGACGGCTCCAATACGGCAGCCAATGTTGCAGTAGGAAAAGCCGGTAATTATCTGTTCTACAAGGAAATAGAATATGTTACCAGGTATGACGTATCCGGTAACGTGGTAGAGCCTCCCGATGAGATAGCTCATTATTACCCCTGTTATGCATCCAATACCGAGGACTGGATAAACAGATCTAATGACGAGCTTTACTGGTATGATACGCCCGATTTCAGACCCGATACCACAAAAGCCGATCCGGACGAAGATGTGAGAATGGTAGGAACAGACCAGGCTCATCAGCGTATAACCAATGCTCCCGTAAGATATATCGCCAACCAGTATATCGAAGTCGGAGCTGATAATAAGCAGCATATAAAGCCTATAACCCAGCCCTCACAGGGTGTTTTCTTCGGAAACGGTAATATCACAACCCTTACCACCGGAGGAAACTTAAGCGGTATCGGAAATTATGCTTTCTATAACTGTACAGGTCTTTCAACCTTTTCCTTCTCAAATGGTCTTAGTGCTATAGGAAATCATGCATTTGAGTACTGTTCAAGCTTAAGGTCCATCGATATACCCTCCAATACCAATCTTCAGGTAGTGGGCGCCTATGCATTCAAGAACTGTACCTCTCTTGAATCATTTACCGTTCCCACATCTGTTGTAATGCTCTGTGACGGCGTGTTCCAGAATTGTATCAACATGGTCAGCTGTGATCTGTGCTCGGGCAATCCTGCATCGTCAGCTCTCAGATACCTTGGAAACGGTGTGTTTTTCAATTGCCAGGTGCTTGAAGAACTGGAATTTCCTGCAATGTATACCGAAGAGGATGTGAATATCTCTAATTTCCTTCAGTGCTACAGTCTTACGAAGTTCACCACAAACAATACATCAATGGATTTTATCGACGATGATGAGGAAGTCAGCGGAGGATATGACAACGTAAGCTATACCTTTGAATCGTTCCGTGATAATGTATCTCCCAATTTCTATATGGTTGGTGTTGAGACCGGATCAGGGGCTCAGGAAACTCCCGAAGCTAAGTGGGGAAGAGTTCATGTCACCTGTAAGGAGGAGCAGATCGCTTACAACTACAGGGGAACGGATTATTATGAAAAGACCGTAACGGAAGAGGGCGGCGGTACTGCTACTTACCTTGTAAACGGTAATAATAATCTTGAAAACTGCAATATAGTAGGTACTGTTTATACACTTACCTTCCCTGAGTATATCGGTCCCAATTACATAAGGGATATCGGAGATAATGCTTTCACTGATATATGTACGCTTACCATGGTAACTATCCCTTCGACCATAGAATCTATCGGAAGAGGAGCTTTCAAGGGCTGCCATAATCTCCAGTATGTATATTTTGAGAATGACAATGTAAGCATCGGTGAGGATGCATTTAAGACCCAGGATACCACCGTACATTCAGGTGACTGTGCTACAAGGACTGTTGATATCGCCGGAAGAACCTTCAATATCTACAGCTCATCCGATATGACTGTGAACAATAAGCCTGCGGTTCAGCTTTACTTTATCGGAACCATAGATTCGGATGCTACGCCTTATTCATACGCAATGAGCTACAACGGAAGATTTAACAATTCTTCCCAGTCTCCTTCATTTGCCAAGTTCCTCTCCGGATATCCTACATGCCAGGAGATAGAATTTGTACTTGATTCACCGACGGCTCAGACAGGTAAGGCAACACTTGTTGATTTCCCTGTACTTTCCGACACTCAGTATCTGTCAAGTGCCACCAATACCAAGACTTCCTATCTGACAACGGCTCAGAAGGCTGCTATTGCCAGCGCAAGAAGCGATTATGGCAATGGCATTGCAACCGAAGATCAGATAGCATTTATCAATGCAACAACGAATCTTGTTGTTCCCTACGGAGTTGATGCCATTGAGAACGGTCTGTTCTATCGTAAGACTTTCCAGTCCTCTGACGCTATGGGAGTAACTCTCTACGGTATAGACACTGTCGAAGCGGATTACTCATCAGCTCAGGCTGCAACTGCAACGGATGCCAACGGTGATGAATGTCCTCCTGTGGTGACTCTCGGCACGACTACCATTGAGTTCGAACAATATACAACTGGCGGTGTTACCAGTGCAACCATGAGTAATGTTCCCGATTCTGATTTTGCGGGCTGCCCTAATCTTACAAATCTTGTTCTTTACGGTAATAATACCAAGACATTAGAGGATGGAGCATTCTACGGATGCACAGGGCTCAGATCATTTGAAAGCTATTGCCCTGTTGACAGGATAGGACAGGAGGCTTTCGGAAGCGATACAGGTCTTCTTTCGTTCCAGACCTATAATACTGTAGGAACCATTGCAGATCACTGCTGTACCGGCGATACAGCTCTTAATACGGTTGCTCTTAACGGAGATGTATCATCCATTGAAAAGCATGCATTTGAGGATTGCACCTCTCTTAACAGTGTCTCAATAGATGATTCTCTCAGCTTCCTCGGAGTAGCTCCCTTCAGAGGCTGCGATGTTCTTTCAAATGTTGAATTCAACGGAAATCCCAGGTATACCTGTGATGCTTCCATAATCTATTCAACCGATGCATCGGGCAATAAGGTTACACTTATCGAGTGCCTTGAAGGCAGAAGTGCCAAGTATGTTAACTCTACAGAAACCGCAGGCATTAAGGAGATCAGTACTGAAGCCTTTGCGGAATGCGGCAATATCCTTGAAGTGGATCTTACCAAGTCACTTATCGGTGAGATTCCTACCAATTGCTTCGAGGATACCACTTCCCTCAGAAATGTTAAGCTCCCTTATACCGTAGATACCATTGAAGATTATGCTTTTGACGGAAGCGCAGTCGAGTATATCGAAGGTACCCAGTACCTGAATATAATCGATGTCAATGCATTCGATCATATGACTTCAACAGGATGGGATCCTGTATCGAAGACAGGAGACCATGCAGATAATTCACAGGTTACTGTATGTGCTCCGGAGGATTGTTATTTTTATAAATATGCAGACAGAAACGGATATACCGTTACCTCAGCTCCGGTGGTGGAGTATTTTGAGGTTAAGTTCTTCGATTATTCATCTGCATCACCCAATGCATATTCACAGATAGGAGAGACTCAGTCGATCCTTTCGGGTGACGATGCAGTGCCTCCTACTCCCTACGGAAAGCCCGGTTATCTCTTCAAGGAATGGAGTCCCGCATATACTGATATAAGCGCAGATACAAGCTGCTATGCCATCTACGAAGCAGAACCTGATGATTATAACAAGTATACGGTTACTTTCTATTTTGATCAGAACTATACTACTCTTTTGAAGACTGTATATGTATCTTCAGGTCAGAGCGCAGCAAATGATGCACCATTAAACGAAGTGCTGAACAGGCTCGGGAGCGACGAATACTTTAACGGATGGATCGGCGGAGATATCAACAATATCACTGCAGATACAAGATTCTATGCCAATATAAGTGATGTTCCCTCCAATTCCTGGAAGGTAAATTATTACTCATATGACGGCTCGACCCTGCTGTTTACCACGACTGTCAAGAATGGAACAGCTGCACCTTCATATCAGGCTCCCAAGATCGACGGATTCGAATTCACCGGATGGAGCGGAGACCTCAGTAATATCACTAAGGAAACAGTTACCGTTGCCCAGTATAAGGCTATAGGCAGTTCTAACGGAAGTGACGGATCCGGCGGTAATAATCCCGGAAATGTTCCCAATAACGGAGGATCCGGCAACAATAACAATTCCGGTAACGGTTCTAATTCCGGTTCATCAAATGCAGCATATTATACACTTACTGTTGTTAACGGTTCAGGATCGGGAAGTTATATTGCAGGATCGAATGTTATCATAGTCGCTAATGATCCGGGTGCGAATAAGGCATTCGGAAGCTGGTCCATATCACCTGCAAATACACCGATCGCATCAAAGGTTCTGTCTGCGACAATGATAACAATGCCCTCACAGAATGTTACCGTTACAGCCAATTATGTGGCTGCAGCCAATAACGGTGCGAACGGAACAGGTTCCGGAACTAACTATAACAACAATACAAGAAACAATACCAATTACTGGCCTTCAACCGGCAATGTTCCAAGAAGCAGCGGAACTACCGTGGTCATCGATAAGAACGGCCTGTCAAATACCGGTGTTGTATCAGCTACAGTAAACGGCTCAACCGATAACTTTACTATCAGGATAACGGAGAGCGGTACTGCGAACAAACTGATACTTGATGCTCTTGTCAAGAAGTACGGCAATCTCGACAATATCATCTACTTCCCCTTTGACATCAGCCTTTATGATGCTGCGGGAACCACACAGATAACCGATGTTTCCGGACTTACCATAACCATCACCATACCCCTGCCGGATTCAATGATCCAGTATTCGGCAAATAATAAGGTTGCATGTATCACCAACGGAGAACTTGACGGACTTAATGCAAGATTCACAACCATCAACTCCGTGCCCTGCGTAACCTTTACCTGTACGCATTTTTCACCTTATGTTATCTATGTTAATACCGTGGCAATGGCTGCCGGATCGGATGGCAGTGGTATAGGAACAGGCGGACTTGATAATACTCCCAAGACTGCTGATCCGATACATCCCAAGTGGTTCGTATCCATCGCACTGTTTGCAATATCCATCGTACTGTTCCTGATCAGGGACAGAAGAACACTTGCGACAGTTAATGCAGGAACAGGTAATGTAAGAAATATGCAGCCTGTAAACAACAGGAGTAACGTAAACAGGCCCGGATCAAAAAGGTAATCAATGAAAAGAAAAAGAAAGCTGTTGGGAGTGATCCTGATCGTATCTGCTTTGCTCGTGATGCAGCTTCCTCCTTCGGGGGTGGATGCTGCATCCATCCCCGAGTTTTCTGTTACGGGTTCGGGAACTCTCATCTCATACAATGGAACAAAGACTGATGTTGTGATCCCGTCATCCGTTATCGAGATAGCAACGGATGCTTTCAGGGATAATGACAATATCAGAAGCGTGACGATCCCTAACAGTGTCAGAAAGATCAATGAGTATGCTTTCTGGGACTGTGATAATCTGCAGACTGTTACCATAGGTTCAGGGCTTACGAATATAGATGATTTCGTCTTTGCTAACTGTATGGGTCTTGTCTCGATCAATCTTCCGGCTAACATACGCTCTGTAGGAATCTACGCTTTTGAGGATGATGTCAATCTCGAAGCGGTAACATTTACACAGTACACACATGATATCCATACAAGCGCGTTTGACGGATGCTACAAGCTTGTTATATTTGCGCCTGAAGGATCCTATGCGTGGGATTATGCACAGGAATTCTATGTAAGGCAAAAACAGTTCCCTGTGTATGAAGAACTTGGATATATAGATGAAGATACCGTTACTGTGCCCGATGAACCCGGAAATACGGAAGTGATAGATGAAACTGACGGACGGGATGAACCCGGAGCCTATACAACGGAATTCGAGATAACACAGAGACCCGACGGAACATATACCGCCGTGGCAGTTGGTGCAAATCCGGATATTTACGGTGAATCACATGTTGTGGGTAATACTGCGGTTGTCTTCATGGATAATTCCTCCCTGAACGTTTATGACGGAAGAACCGCTGCAGGTAGCGGATCTGAAGAGGGGATAACAGGCAATATATCATCTGACACTGTCAGGTATTCGTCAACAATACCCAAGTACACGATCATTGATGATCTTATCGTAGCGGATAAAGCATATTATCAGTCGGCTTCATTGGAAAATATGTCGCTGCCTGATGGGATAAAAGAGATAGGACAGTTTGCTTTTTCAAGGACTGATGTCGTATCCGTAACACTTCCCGATGGCGTTGAAAGTATAGATTACGGTGCTTTTTATCATTGCGATAGACTGTCGGAAGTAAAGCTCCCTCCTACTGTTATGAAGATAGAACCCTATGCCTTCTCTGAAACAGCATGGGTTCAGGATTTTCTTTCCAAGCCTTCAGGTATCAACAATAATCTGGATGACAGATTAAATGCATATGTCGGTGATTATCTGGTTAGCGGCGGAGCTCTTATAGCGTACAGGGGGACCGGAAGCAATGTAACTGTGCCTGCCGGAGTGAGGATCATCGCTGCAGGCTGCTTTAAGGATAATACTAACATCAGGACTGTGGCACTTCCCTCGACCCTTATAAGTATCGGAGAAGAAGCTTTCTACGGATGTTCGTCACTTGGCGAAGTATCCTTTGGCGGCAATGAAAAGGAAATACTCGATCGTGCTTTTGCCGGGACAGGCATATCCGTATCAGATAAGCCTGACAGAATAGTGAATGTCGGTATAGGTGCATTTGATGATCTTGATATGTCGGATGAAGGTCTTAACATAACCTGTGAAGAGACTACCGGGAGACTTTCAAATGCATCCCTCAGACCTTCCGAAACCGATAAGGATAATGCCGGCGTTAATATAGCGGGATTGTCCGGTGCACAGGCATATCTTGACGGAGCAGACAGACCATATACACTTGCCGTCAGTATCATACCGGTTCCGGACATAATGCATTCTGCCATGGACAGGGCTTCGGAGTTTCTGAAGGATTATTCGTTGGGAGAGATGGTGTGCTATAATCTTACCCTTTCGGATTCCTCCGGTATTCCTATCACCAAGCTGGGCAATCAGGGTCTTGAGGTTGCCTTGCCTCTGCCGGAAAAGTTAGCTGATTCGAATCTGACCGTACTTACCTGCGACAGGAACGGTCAGCTGGAGGATATAAGGGTTGAGATCATAGATGCTCCTTCAGGTAAATACGCAAGATTTGTTACATATCATTTAAGTCCGTTTATCCTATGTGAAACAGGCGGGGATCCGGATGACCAGATCATTTCTTCTGACGTGGTTCTTAAGGCTGCAACTGGAGGACATATAACCGGTACATATCAGGGTAATCCAATTAAGAATTACTTAGTCTCAAGGGGTGTCATAAGACTGTTGATATCGGGGCTTCTAGTGCTTACGGGAATTTTCCTTCTTGTCATCAGGAAGAAAAGAACATGATCTGCAGAAAAAATTAGACTTATGATAATAACCACATGAATAAAAAGAGTATCATCATAATCGTTACATCTTTTATCACGGCTGCCATTCTTGCAGCCGTGATATTTGCGTTTTCGGGAATATTCCCGGGTTCCGAAAGGATCCTTTTTGTATTCGATATGCTGGAACAGTTTGCTTCTTTTTATTCGTCACTGAAGGGTTTGTTCACCGGAGATGTAACTTTTTATTATACCTTCCGGGGATCGCTTGGTACTTCCTATATGGGAACCTATGCTTATTATCTTGCTTCTCCCTTCTCATTTATCACCTGCCTTTTTGATACAGAGCGCCTTCCGGATGCCATATGGCTCATGGATATTGTAAAGACCGGTATGATAGGTGCATCATTTTCTGCATTTGCTTTTTACAGGGGGGTGAAGTCTCCCTTTCAGAATATAGTACTGTCAATGTGTTATGCACTTTCATCAGCTGCGGTAACATTTTTTATATTGCCCATGTATCTTGATGCAATGTACATACTTCCGGTCCTGTGTATCCTGCAGGAAAGACTTATCAGGACCGGATCGGGAATGAGGTCTGTCAGAAATGGTTTGGCATATTCCGTATTGCTTGGTGCGGGAATAACGATCCATTACTATTCAATGTATATGGTGTGTTTATTCCTTGCAATGTATTCTGTCTATCTGATGACGGAAGATGTATATCTTTACAATGTTGAAAGAGTGAAAAAACAGGAGCCTGATAATAAAAGGTCCGTATCAGCAGATACCAATGATCCCAGGGCTGAGAAAGTAAAAAACAGCAGATCCCGAAATGGCCAAAAGAAGAGAAGAAAGCTGAGCACTTGGGAATTTATAAGAAAGTATGTTGAATTTGTCCTCTATTCCTTATTGGGAGCAGTGCTTTCACTTCCCATGCTTGTTCCTGTCATTCGGGAACTTTTCAAGGGTAAGATATCCGATGCGGGTGTATATTCCCACGGCGGGATAATAGTTACTGCGCCATCTGACCTTCTTAAGCAGTTCTTATGCGGTAATTACGGATACCTGTACAGCGAAGGAGCTCCATATATATACTGCACCCTTATAGCGTTTGCTTTTGCAATCTACGGGCTTTTGAAGGGGATGGATAATATCAGGAACAGGATATGCGGAGCATGCATTCTGGCAGTAATATCATGCAGTTTCATATTCAGACCTCTATACCGCGTATGGCATATGTTCAGAGATCCGGTTGCCTATCCTCACAGATTCTCCTTTATCTTCGTATTCTTTGTCATGGTTCTTGCCATAAAGGGAGTGATGGCAGTTGAGTCCGGAGCTAAGATCATGCTTAGTTTCCGCTATAAGAATCACCGACGAGGAACATCGGATCATCAGCCGGGAAATAATAACGACATAATAAATACCCCTAAAGAAAAGAGGATGATTTATAATTCATGTGCCGGTGTGACCGGTGCATTGATGGTCCTCCTTACCATCGTTAACGGTGTGAAGATAACTGCCTCTGAATTGGAGACGCTTCCCGGGGCAACCAGGAGTATGTACGAGATGTTCCTGAAAAATACCGTCCCTCTTATAGAAAAGGCCCGGGAAGACAGCGCTGCCCGGAATGAATATGGTGCATCGCTCTGCAGGATAAATAAGGGATATGAATTCTCATCCAATGATCCCATGCTTCTTGGATTCAACGGTATGGATCTGTTCTCTTCGTCATATGATTCGAATGTGCTGGATCTGTATAAAAATCTTGGTATCCTTCAGTATCATTACAAGGCCTGCGATCAGGGGACTACACTTGTTACAGATATGCTCCTTGGGGTTGATTACCAGATAAAAGGGATTGCTGAATATGGCTATGAACCGATACCTGTAAACCGCTCCTCATATTTTCTGTACAGGAATCCCTATTCTCTTGGTATAGGATATCTTGGCGGGAAGGATGTATGCGAATTCGGTCCCGATGCAATTGCCAATCAGAATATGCTCTTAAGTTCTGTTCTTGGATACGAAACGGGGGTGTTTTCACCGGTAGAGTTTTACGACAGGGCCTATAATGATCCCTATCCGGTATCACAAAGAGGGGAGACGGCAAGTCTTACGACGGATATAAATATGTATGACCGGAGGAGCCTCTTTTTTGCTCCGCAGAACGGTTTGAACCTGTATATGAATTATGATCTTGTAAGGGAATCCGATCTGGATTATCAGACAAAATCAAATTCAGAGATGTTCAGGGTCTTTCTGAACAACAGACTCAGACACACTTTCACCGGGTATCAGAGAGCCTATAATATGTATCTTGGGAGGAACTTTGAAAATGCAGAGTATGTTGTTGAGATATACGGAGATACGGAAAACAGACCGCTTCATCTTTATGTGATGGATCTTGAAAAGCTTGATGAAGCTTACAGAATGCTGGAACCCGGCAGATTTATAGCTGAGAGTATATCTCCCGGTCATGTGTCGGGACATGTAACGGTAACGGATGATGGCAGAAGAGAGCTGATATTTACGATAGCATATGATGAAAGGTTCAGGGCTTATGTTGATGGAAAAGAAACAGATACATACGCATATGCAGGTGCTTTGCTTGCTATTCCGGAACTGGGAATCGGAGAGCACGAGGTAGAGATTATATACAGATAAAATACCCTCATCACGGATCGTGATGAGGGTATCTGTAATAAGATGTATTAATGCTCTTTATTTATAAGTAACATAAATTTCTTTTTCAGTATCAAGACAGAATGCTCCGAGTCTTGATGATTTGGAATTGAGAGCCATGCCGCAATCTACATCCACTACATCAATGCCGCCGCGACGTCTTATCCTGCAGATCATTCCACGTCCTTTATCGTCCATGCAGCCAAGTCTCTGGGTAAAAACATGCCCAACAACGTAGATATCATCAGGATATGCAAACCAGTCATATTCAAGCATATCAATAGGCGGTCTGTCATCGAGAAGAGAATCCCATACAACCGATTCTGCATCTATAAGTGCATCCTTATAGAATAATTCATCTCCGAACTTATAGCCAACGGAATAGGAGTGGGATATATGATAAGTCCTGTCGCCGATATGTACTCTCTTGATGAGTCTGAGAGACTTAAGATATTCAAGAATCTCATCCTGTTCATTTTCGGGAAGCTTCATGAAAGCATTGTATGTGGTCTTTCCGCCGTTTGCGGGATGGAACCAGAGATCGATGGGGGTGAATGCCTCTCCAAGATCAGACTTGCTGTTAAGCCCATTTGACCTGTTCTTCCGGATGAAATCGATCGCATCGATCATCATAAGCTCATGATTGCCGAGCATGAGCTCAACATTAGGCCTCCTCATGGTGTCCTGGATTATCTTGATACCGTCACGTCCCCTGTCTATTACATCACCAACAACATACAAAAAATCGTTCTCGGAAAACTTAAGCTTTTCGAGAAGTTTTTTGTATGTGGCATAATGACCATGTATATCACTTATCGCGTATATAGCCATAGTAAATAGAAGGGTACGTAACTGTTATCAGGAAATTCTCTTAATGGAATCGCTGCTGACGCAGATGACCGGTCTGATGCCGCAACGCTTGTTGAGCATCCAGTCCTTGGGACCCTGCCTGGTGATACACTGTCCGAAGCAGTCTTCGCTTGCAACATAGGACAGATCGCTCGAAAAATCTCCTCTGGAACGGAGTCCGTAGCAGGGTTCGAATTCGGGATCTCTCGGAAGAGCTGCGGTGTACTGGGAAACAGGAGCAGTACATATTGTATTGTCCTTATTCTTCTTTACACCCTTGAGAGTGTCCTTGGTGTAATCGAAACCGTAATAAAGTTCATTTAGTGAAGGTATGTATACTTTATCATTAGTGAATCTGTCGTCAAAAGCAGAAGTGGGAGTGGAGATCTTAGTGAAATGAAGCTTGATCTTCTCCTGTGACGAGAATGCCATATTGATGAATACGGAATTCAGCCATGCTCTGAGCTTGGAATCACCCCAGTAGATACCGGATCTGACTTTAAGTATATCGCGGTCGGAATATTTAAGATATGTGGTGCCATCGAAGGGGAGATAGTCAAGGATGTATTCACTGATAAGGGTGGTACGCCCCTTTGATTCATTGACGATTCTCCAGGGAATGGCATTGTATTTAAAATATTTGTAGCCGTCCTTGACCCTTCCGGAATGCTTCAGATTGAACTTGCTGAAAAATCCTCCGCTTTCCTTGGAACGGGCATCCTTATAAATGGGGAGACGATAGTATTTCTCCTCATTAACGATTGCTGTATTATTCTCATCATACTCAGCGCATTCAATGTCACTGGTAATCTTCTCGGGACTGAGCTCGTTCATTGGATATGAACCGAACCAAACACGTCCGTTATGATCAAGAACAATAACTCTGCGCTCAGCTACAGCTTCCTGTGCATGAGTCTGCTTGGAAGTACGCTTGATGCCATAGAGGTCGAAATACAGCTCATCAATGGTCTGCTGACGCTCTTCGGGCTTCATGGACAGACCGCGCATGATGGCTTCGCCGATGCCGGGATCAAGATCGATATTATAGCTGTTGATGGGAGTGATCAGATCATTCTCCTCACGCTCGATAGCAGACTGAGGGATGTCTCCGGTCACGAGATAATAGATAGTAGAGCAGAGGCCATAGATATCTGTCCAGGGCCCCTGTTCGGATATACGTGAAAACATCTGCTCTGGAGGAGCGAATCCCCATTTTCCGAGGAATTCCTGCTTGACCTTGGATCCGGCCTTTCTTGAGCCACCAAAATCGATAAGCTTAATAGAGCCGTCCTTATCCAGCATAATATTGTCGGGAGAGACGTCTCTGTGAATGAGTCCGGACTGGTGAAGATCTCCGAGAATGTCGATGATGGGTTCGATCAGAGAGAGTGCTCTGTCGGAAGGAAGCCATCCGCCGTGATTGTCAACATACTTAAAGAGATTGCCGTTCTCAAGATACTCCATAACAATATAACCTGTATTATTCTCATAAAACAGGTCCTTGATGGAGACTATACCGGGATTCTTGGAATATTCGGCAAGGATTCTTGCCTCGCGTAAATAAGCCTGGGTTTCTTCTTCGTAACTGTCTGAATTAACATCGTTGAGAACTACAAGAGTGTGTCCGTCTTCAGCTCTGGTTACAAGATCTTCAGGAAAAAATTCCTTGACAGCAACACGGTACTCAAGGAGAAGATCAAAACCGATATAGGTTATTCCGTAGCCACCTTTACCCAGGATGTTGCCAACCAGTATTTTATTGTTAAGAATAGTGCCGGGAGTCAGTGCATTATGCCAGGATTTTTCACCTAACTTATCACGCCCGCAAAAGGGACATGTATCAGCATTGTCACTGACTCTCATGCATCTTAAGCATATCTTGCTGATATCGTATTTATTCATGACTTTCCGATTGAATATGTTAAATAATGGTGATCTGATTAAAGGTCAAGAAGCTTGCCCTTGAAATCGCCGAATTCTGCATCGGATATAATACCAGCGTCGTGAATCTTGGTAAGAAGTTCGATCTTCTTCTTGAAGAGCTCCATATCTCCGTTGACGGGAGAGATGATATCGGATACGATAACGCTCTTTGCTGCATTGTACTCGTCATCTGACTCGAGTCCGCCTTCAACAGCAACCCTGTGAAGCTGCATTCTTGCAACCTCATCGGTATTGGAGGAGATGGTTCCAACGATCTCAGACTTCTTGACCTCAAGCTCGCTGGATGAAAGCCACTCACATTCCTTGAGAAGCATGAGCTTCTTGATCTTGGATTTGAGAGTATCGGCATTGTTGGAATCGATGGCATCGAGATCGGAGATGAGCCTGGTGCGCTTAGCTTCGAAGTCATCTGAAGTGATGACACCTGCTTCGACCATTGCGGGCCATCTGCCGAGCTTAGCTTTGAGGGCATCGCGATCGTCAGTTGACTTGGGATTGAGAGCAAGCTTAAGTCTGTTGATCTCGTTGTTGTAGTCGGTCTC
>JAEEGG010011219.1_pt1 | contig 19617 bp, 11 predicted proteins | sample 9134161 | NCBI WGS metagenome assembly JAEEGG01 (sample SAMN16246543, study PRJNA631951) | gut metagenome | biome: gut microbiome; feature: rumen; material: CR-attached | host: Bos | place: Iran: Karaj | collected 2018-10 | reverse complement strand
ACGGCCTCTCGTTCACCGAGTTCACCTACCAGCTGCTGCAGGGCTACGACTTCCTCTACCTCTACCAGCACTACGGCGTGAAGCTGCAGCTGGGCGGCAACGACCAGTGGGGCAACATGACTACGGGCACGGAGCTGATAAGACGCACGCTGGGCAACGAGGTGGAGACCTTCGCACTGACCTGCCCGCTCATCACGAAGAGCGACGGCAAGAAGTTCGGCAAGACGGAGAGCGGCAATATATGGCTCGACCCGAAGCGTACCACACCTTATAAGTTCTACCAGTTCTGGCTGAACGTGAGCGACGACGATGCCGAGCGCTACATCAAGATTTTCACCTCGCTGGAGAAGGAGGTCATCGACGCCCTCATCGCCGAGCATCAGGCTGACCCGGGACGCCGCGTGCTGCAGAAGCGACTGGCAGAGGAGGTCACCGTCATGGTGCACTCGCAGGAGGCCCTCGACATGGCCATCGAGGCGAGCAACATCCTCTTCGGCAAGAGCACGAAGGAGGCGCTGGAGCGGCTCGACGAGCAGACCTTCCTCGACGTGTTCGACGGCGTGCCGCAGTTCAACATCCAGAAGGATCAGCTGGGGCAGGTGGCCAGCGAGCTTCTCACCCAGACGGCTAACGTGTTCAGCAGCAAGCGAGAGATTCGTGAGTTCCTCAAGAGCGGCGCCCTCTCACTGAACAAGGAGAAGCTGGCCGACGACCGTGCCATCACTGCCGACGACCTCATCGACGGCAAGTACCTGCTGGTGCAGAGAGGCAAGAAGAACTACTACCTCGTCACCGTAACGGAGTAATCGTTTTTATTTATTCACCTTATAAAAAAGAGTAAAACCATGAAGAGAGTAACAGAAGCCGTCATCCTGGCTGTCGGACTGATTGTGATGGGATGGTTCATCAAATGTGGCATTGACAACTTTGCCAACAAAGACCGAAAGGTGACCGTGAAGGGACTGGCTGAGCGAGAGGTTCCCGCCGACAAGGTGACGTGGAGCATCAGCACCACAGAGATGGGTAACGACCTGCCCGCCCTCTACCAGCGCATCAGCCAGCAGGCAGAGAAGATCAAGAGGTTCTTCGTGCAGAACGGCATCGACGAGAGCGAGATCACCATCAATGCGCCCCGCGTGAACGACCTGGAGGCTAACACCTGGAGCGAGAACCGCAAGAACTTCCGCTACACCGCAGAGACCACCGTCACCGTCTATACACGCAAGGTGGAGCAGGTGAACAAGGTCATCTACAAGCAGGGTGACCTGCTGGAGCAGGGCGTGGCCATAGAAAGCGGCTATCCTGACTATGAGCTGGCCTCGTTCCAGGAGCTGAAGCCGGAGATGATGTCTGAGGCCATCAAGGCTGCACAGAAGACCGCCGAGCAGTTTGCCGAGGCCAGCGGTGCCAGCCTGGGAGGCATACAGACCGCCGGGCAGGGGCAGTTCGAGATTGACGACCGCGACCAGAACACACCGTACATCAAGAAGATCCGTGTCGTGACCACCGTCACCTACGCACTGGATTGAAGAAAGGTAAAAAGGTAGGAAAGTAAAAAGGTAAATAACCCAACTTTAACGCTTTGAACTTTTTTCAAAATAGTTCAAAGCGTTAAAGTTGGGTTAAACTTTTTTTGGTCGGATGGACTGGTGGATGCCATTAAAACGGTCGGATTTCGGTCGGATGATGCCAAAACGGTCGGATTGACGGTCGGATGATGCCAAAACGGTCGGATAGACGGTCGGATTACATCATCTTACAAACCATCTAAGTCCCTCCTTTCCAATTAGTCCTTCTTCGTTCATTTCTACCAACAATCTTCCCACAATTCGCAATTGTTGCTCTTCTGTTTTATTGGAAGGCAATACATCTTTAAGGTATTTATATATAAACTCACGACGAGATCCTTCGCTCCCAGAGTTCTGTAGGAATTGTATAACCATTTGTTTCAATTTGTCCTTTTCAAGGCCTTTCAGTCTGGTATACTCTGGAACTTGTTTCGTCTGCCTTGCAATGCTTAGGGATATAGTGATATCTGGGTATTCACCTTCGACTAATCCTCGATTTTGCAAATTGATAGCATCGCTTTCGTTGATTCGATGTCCTTTCTGAACAGCATCCAATAATATGCAGTCTTCTAATGTCAGTTCCTTATTCTCTTTCAAGAGTGTAGTGTACTTTTCATTGATGGCATTGCCATACAAACGGACCGCCACCTCTTTATTGGCAGCATCAATCTCATAGTCGGGCATTGGGAAGTGACGCTTCCACTGTTCATTGAAGATTTTGCGGATGCCGCGCCCCACAATATCAATCATGTTGAAATTCACCATCGCATTACATAGACATTCGTTGCGGTAGTGGCGTTGTGGTCCATGTGTGGCCAATGCCTTTTGCAGGGTACCTGGAATGAAACTGCCACCGTTTGCATAATACAGGAATCCGGGGTTCTCCACCAAATTGATTCTTTCTTGCAGCGTGTAGTCCTGATGTGCCACCGCGTTATGAAGCACCTCACGCATAGAGTAGTCATCATACTGCTGCATCACATCAGGGAAGAGCGTACCACCAGGCATTTCACGCAAAGTTAAGTTGTGTACCTTGGCAAGAATCTTATCAACGGTTAAAATGAATGGAGCCGTAAAATGTTCATAGTCCACCACATCACCATGCTCATCACGTAGCGACCATGTCACTCTTACCACCGCAGGGCGAAGCTTGAATACAGATACAGGCTTACCCAACAGAATGATGGCAGCACGAGTGATGCCACCGTCAATCATTACGCCAGCATTGCTTAAAAACTCTTCTACAGACCAAGCATTGACCTCTTCCGGAGGAATACGGTTATGAACTTTCTTAAACATCACCTTTGCCTTGGCAATAGCCAATTCATCAAGATCATTTATCGTAGCATTCGACACAATCACAGCTGACCAATCCGTATCCGTAACAAGCGGCTCATCAAGAATGGCGTTCATCCTCTCTGGTGTCAATTCCACCAAGGAGTCCTCAATCCGTTGCCATGCTTTATCATGGGCATAAACAGGGCGCTTAGGAAGATGCTTAGGAATGTGAATGACCCACACTTTCTTTTGTGTGTCGTCTGTAATATACTCGTCAATATCCAATCCCTCGCTCGACAGATTGGCACATCGTTCTGTTATACGTAATATGGCTTTTTGGCGGTCATAGTTATAAGTGTTCGTACCAACAATCTCTAATGTCTTGTCATGCACACCCACCACGAGGAAACCACCCTCCATATTGGCAATAGCCGACACGTAAGAGGTCACATCCTTCCTCTCGTCCCCACAGAACGAGTTCTTCAGATTCTTAAATTCCTTCCATTCACAACGCGCATTTTCTTGTGGGTACTCGCGAAGCAGGTATTGTTGTAAATCAAGTTCAGTCATATATCAATAAAGATATTTGAAGTTTTAAAACCACAAAGTGTAAATGCACCTTCTTCAATTTTTTTCCAAGGAATCTGGCAAGTAGATGTCTGTTAATTGCTTACACCAAGAAAAAGCGTCTTTCTTTATTATTTTTACCCCCTCTAGAATATGTACGTGATTAAGTTTCTCACAATTCTTAAATGTATTCTCTTCAATCGTTTGTAAGGAAGATGATAGTCTTACATGTTCTGAATTCTTACTATAGTCAAATGCGGATTCGCCCAATTATATAACAAAATCTGGCAAATCGATTCTTTTTACATATGACCAGGCGAAAGCCGACTTCCATATTTCAACAATGTTGCCGTTAAGTATTATTTGACTTATAATATTATGTTCGAAAGCAGACCTTTTCTCACTCTGCCTGCTGGAAGTCTTTCTTGCGCAGGACGAAGGAGTTGGTGAGGTATTTCTCGCGTACTATCTGGTTGGAGGCCAGCTCTTCGGGCGTGCCGTGGAAGAGGATGCGGCCCTCGAAGAGCAGGTAGGCGCGGTCGGTGATGGAGAGCGTCTCCTGCACGTTGTGGTCGGTGATGAGGATGCCGATGTTGCGCTTCTTCAGGTCCCAGACGATGTGCTGGATGTCCTCCACGGCGATGGGGTCGACGCCGGCGAACGGCTCGTCGAGCATGATGAAGCGCGGGTTGATGGCCAGGCAGCGGGCTATCTCCGTGCGACGTCGCTCGCCGCCGCTCAGCTGGTCGCCTTTGTTGCGGCGCACCTTGTCGAGGCGGAACTCGGCGATGAGGTCCTCCATGATGCTGCGACGCTGATCCTTCTTCAGGTCGCTGCGCATCTCCAGCACCGAGAGGATGTTGTCCTCGACGGTCATCTTGCGGAACACCGAAGCCTCCTGCGGCAGGTAGCCGATGCCCACCTCATTGCGGGCATGCTTATAGACCGGGAAGTTGGTTATCTCCACATTGCTGTCGTTGCTCTCGTCCACCACGAAGACATGCCCCTCGTTGGGCATCACCAGGCCGGTGGTCATATAGAAAGAGGTGGTCTTGCCGGCTCCGTTGGGACCCAGCAGACCTACAATCTCGCCTTGGCGCACGTCGAAGTTCACATGGTCCACCACCGTGCGGCGGCCGTAGCGCTTCACCAGCCCTTCGGCCTTCAGCACTGCCTGTCCGCCAATCTGACGGTAGTCGTCTATCTTCTTGTTCAGCTCTACAGGCCGCTGCAGCTCCTGCTCCTGTCCGCCTTCCTGCTCGTATTCCGAATCCATGATGCTTTGTCTATTAAATATGTGAAAGTTGGCTTATTTAATAAATACTTTCCTGCCATTATGTATTTACACGCCCTTCGACAGTTGATGGTTAGTACTCGTGCCTAACATCATATCGCTTGCTGCATGCCGGCGAGGGCTTCAGTGATGAGGGGGATGATTTGCTTGCGCGAGAGTTTCTTCTCGGAGAAGCAGACACCCTCGCGTAGCGACGGGCCGAAGACGGCCTCGGCCACGGCCTTGGCTCCCGTGCCATAATAGATGAAGTAAGTACCGCCATCGAGGTATGGCTTCTTATCCTTGTTCTCACCCGTGTTGGGTATGCGCTCGTCGATCTTGGCAAAGACCATGTCGTAGTTGTTCTCCTCCTGTAGGCCGGGCATGACTGCGAGCATGCGGTCGAGGAACTCGTCCAGACCGGGCTGCCGGTATTCCAAGCTTCCCATTGCAATGTAGTAACCGTTGATATCATACTCCTTCATGTCCGAGCAGAAAATCTCCGTGTCGGTCATATCGCCGAAATCGTATTTCGTTTCTCTCATCATATTGTTGATGACAGACAGCGAGTCGGAGTCGATGCCCACCTGGCTGGAGAGCTCGAGGAGTGCCGTTCTGTCGGCCTGGACGGTGGATTCCTTGCCGAGGTTGCCGGTGTCGCTGATGATGCCTGCCAGCAGGATGTGGGCCGTCTCGTCGTCGATGGCCACGCCGGCCTCCTTATAGCACTGGTAGACGAGGGTGCAGCAGCTGCCCACCATCTCGCGGAGCACAAAGGGGATGTCGGCATCCTTGATGTCGCCCTCGTCGTGGTGGTCTATCTTCTGCAGGATGACGGCCTCGCGTGCGCCGTCCACGCACTGTAGATACTCGCCGTGGTCGGTCAGGATGAGGCGGGTCTGCGGCTCCACCGATGTTTTCAGCTCCGGCAGGTCGAACTCGAAGAGGCTGGCGATGAGCTCTGTCTCGCGGTTCACACCGCTCGACACCCTCGCCTCGCAGTTGTAGCCCAGCGCGCGCATCAGCTTGGCATAGGCCAGCGACGAGGCCACGGCATCGACGTCGGGCGTCTTGTGACCATAGACATAGCACGTGCCCGTGCCCCAGTCCAGCGACTGCATTTTATTCAGGTATTCCGAATTACCCGGAGTCACAGGTTCATCGGGAAACACAGGATTATCTTCCTGCGAGCAGGACGTAACAAGGCTTCCCAGGCCACAAATCAGGAGGGCGAGAAGCATCCATTTCCCGGATTTAAGATTTCGTAATTTCATTGTCGTTTTGTTTTTGGGGTGTTGTTTATTGCTTAGTGGGTGCAAAGGTACGAAAAAAAACTGAAAGCCGCCAATGCTTTCAGTTTTTTTTCTGACCATAAGTCTTCACATACGCGTGCGTAGTCATTTCTCGTATGCGCTCATGCTACACACGGGCGCAGGGCGAAAAGAGCCTGTCTGTTCAGCAATTTCAGCCATTTGTTTTGGCTGTTTGCTTTTTTTATTGTACTTTTGCACCAAAAAATAACAGGTATGCAACGGACGGAAATGAACAGACGGCTGGCAGTGCTGCCGCTCGTGGGTGGACTGCTGTGGCTGGTCGCAGCGTGTACTATCGACGCCTACGATAAAGGCGAGGGCGACTATTCGCTGACCACGGCGGAGCTGGTGGAGGCCCATGTGGGCAGCGACAAGCAGGTGGACTATGTGGACACTGACCTGGGCGAGCGGCTGAAGATGACCTCCAGGCTGACCGCCAAATGGATAGAGAAGGCCGATACGACCTATCGGGCTGTGCTCTATTATAATAAGATTCGCGAGAATGAGGCCGAAGCTGTGAGCTTGGGCAGGGTGGGGGTGATTGTGCCCCATAGCCTGTCTTCCGACAGCTCGTCTGCAAAGGGAATACCGGCAGTGATGAAGACCGACCCCGTTCACCTAGAGAGTGCATGGCTGTCGAAAAACCGGCGCTACCTGAACTTGCGCCTGCGACTGCTGACTGGCGCTACCGCCGACGAGGAGGCCGTGCATACCATCGGTCTGGTGCCTGACTCGCTGACCAGCACGCCTAAGCATGCACACCTGTTGTTCTACCACGACCAGGGCGGCAAGCCGGAATACTATTCGCAGGTGGCCATAGCCAGCATCCCGCTCTATCTGCTGAAGACCGACACCATCACCCTGAAGATAAACACCTACGACGGGGTGGTGGAGAGGACGTTTGTGACGGGTGAGTGATGACGGGTGAGTGGAGGTCAGGCCATGCCTCTATTACTATTCTCCCTTCACCAATCTCCCTTCACCACTCACCATTGTACGGGCGTAATCCCGTTCTCCTGCAGGTATTGGTTGCAGCGAGAGAACTGATGCTGGCCAAACCAGCCGCCACGGTTGGCGGACAGGGGGGAGGGATGGACGCTCTCCAGCACGAGGTTGCGCTGCTTGTCAATCATCCAGGCTTTTCCACGGGCATAGCCTCCCCAAAGCATGTAGACAATATGTTCGCGCTGCCGGGCCAGGGCGAGGATGGCGGCATCGGTAAACTCGCGCCAGCCTAGCATGGCGTGGCTGTTGGCCTGATGGGCACGGACCGTCAGGGTGGCATTCAGCAGCAGCACACCCTGGCGTGCCCAGCGTGTCAGGTCGCCGCTCTGCGGAATGGGAACGCCCAGGTCGCTTTCTATCTCCTTGAAAATGTTCTGCAGCGAGGGCGGGTACATCACCCCCTCCTGCACGGAGAAACTCAGCCCGTGTGCCTGACCTGGCTCATGGTAGGGGTCTTGGCCGATGATGACCACTTTCACCTGGTCGAAGGGGCAGAGGTTGAAGGCGTTGAAGATGAGCGGTCCGGGCGGATAGCAGGTCCCGCGCTGATATTCCTGCCGCACCTTCTCAGTCAGCTCGGCGAAATAGGGTTTCTCAAACTCTCCTTGTAGTTGCTGTTTCCACGAGGGTTCTATCTTTACGTTCATCTTGAAAGGATTAAGAAATGGAGTAACTGTTTCGTGTAAGGAAATAGTTCATGTCATTGAGTTCTTCTCAGAAGGGATAGCCGATGGCGATGTGCAGGGTGTGCATGTTGCGGAAGTGGCGGATGTTGAAGTAGCCGCTTTTGCCCGTGTCGTAGGGCAGGTGGAGGCCGAAGCCCCAGTCCAGGCGTAGCACGAGGAAGTCGAGGTCGTAGCGCAGGCCCACGCCGGTGCCGGTGGCTATCTGGCGGAGGAGATTCTTCATACGCAGCTTGTTGTTGACGACGACAGCGTTCCATTTATCTATGTACTCATCGTTGTCTTCAGGGCCTATGTTGCTGCGTTCTTCTTCGGTAAACCTCCAGTCTTCCGAGTTCCACACGTTGCCCGCGTCGAGGAATACGGCTCCGTAGAGATTGCCGAAGAGGCGCCGTCGCAATTCGAGGTTCATAATGATTTTCACGTCGCCGTTCTGCATGAGGTAGGAGAACTGGTTGTTGCCGCCCAGTCCGGGGAAAGCGCCCGGACCGATGCTGCGCACGGGGAAGGCGCGTATGCTGTTGGCGCCGCCGGCATAGAACAGCTCGGTGAAGGGTCCGCTAGTGCTGTTGCCGTAGCTCCACATCAGGCCCATGTTCAGGTGTCCCACCAGCTTGGTCTGCTGGCTCAGGGTCCAGGTCTTCGTCAGGTCGGTCTCTATCTTCAGGAATTGCGAGTAGGGGTTCTTGAAGAGTGTCTTGTCCTTCTGGTTCCATTTGTAGCCATGTACCAGCACGTCGTAGAGGGCCGTCACGTTGCCGCTCTCCTCGATGGTGGTCTCCCAGCGAATGGGGTTGCGCAGGCTGGGGGGCGAGACGTAGGTATAGGTATAGCGCATCTTCGGGATGAAGTAGTCGTCCATGGTCGTTGCGAGGTAGGGGTTTTTCAACAGCAGACTGTCGTAGCGCTCGGTGTGGCTGTTGGTGAACTGGTATTTCACCGTCAGCGGTGAAAACTCGTGGCGGCTCATGGCGGAGGGCTGCCATTTGTAGGTCCACTCCCCGCTGACGATGTGCATCTTGTAGTAGTTGGGGCGCCGTACGATATCGTTCGACACCTTGGCTATGGTAGAGGGCGGGATATAGAAGCGGCGGCGAGGCCTCCTGGGGGTTCTGGTGTTGCTGGAATCTCTGGAAATGCCAGATTGTCCAGAGTTACTAGAGATACTAGGATTTCTAGACCTGAGCCGTGGGAACAGCGTGCGGGGGAACTCTATGGATATGTCGTTGCCATACTGGTAGCTGTTCATGTCGCTGCCTTTGCTGCCAGTCTCCCATTCGTAGGAGCCGTGGGCATTGATGTCGAGGCGCTCGCCGCCACGGAAGGCATTGCGGCGGGTAAGACCCACTTTCAGCTCCGGACCCAGACGGCCGATGGTGCGGTTGACAAAGTTGGTCTCCACATAGAAGTCGTAGGGCTTGTCGAAGATGCAGTCGATCATGAGGTCGAGAGAGTCGGGGGAATTGGGCCTTGAGGAGGCACGGGGTGTGAACTGGAAGTCGACGCTGCTGAAGACGCCGCTGGCATTCACCTTCTGCATGGACTCCTGGTAGGCGTCGTAGCTGAACAGCTGACGCGACCGCAGCTTCAGGTTGCGCAGCACCACGCCAAGGCGCATAGGGGCGTGCTTGCCGTGAAACATGAATTTCAGCGAGCGGCGGCTGACGGTGCTGTCGGCCTGCTCCATGAACGAGCGCCGCATACGCACGCTCGTCGTGCCGATATACCAGGGGCGCAACGCCTCCTCGGGCAGCGAGTCGGCCATCTGCAGTCGCAGATGAACACGGTTGGCCACCTGGAACGTGTCGGCCAGATAGGAAGCATAGCCCGGCTGGTAATAGTAGTAGCCATTGTTCCGGAACAGTTGCGACAGGCGTGTGCGCTCAGCGTCGAGGTTTGCCACGCTGAACGGCTCGCCGGCTTTGATCTTCGCCTCAGACAGGGTGGAGTCGATGAGCTGTAGCATCATCGGCGGAAACCCTACGTAGCTCATGGTGTCTACCCGGAAGAGCGAGTCCATGTTCACCGTATAGGCTATCTTGGCTTTCTTCGGGTTCTTCTGCGTCACCTCCTGATAGCTGACGCTGCCGTGCATGTAGCCGCTGTTGTGCAGCACCTGCTGGGCCACCTGGGCACGCAGGGCGGGGTTCACCTGGCTCATCAGCACGGGCTGCTTTCCCAGCACGCGGTTCATCCATTTCTTCAACACGCCATGCGAGTCTACCGTAGCGTTCCAAATCCACAGTCGGTAGGGGAAGGGCGTGCGATAGTAGCTGCTGCCGAAGAGGGCACCGTTGGGGGCGGTGGCCAGCGCGGCTTCCAGCTCTTCCTGTGTCTGCGTGGCATGCTGGCACTTATCATAGTCGGCGTAGGCAATCTTCTTCAGGCCGATGTAGAGCTGGTCATCGTCAGGGATATGCTTCGTGGTGGAGCAGGAGGAAAGGAGGAGGAACAAAAGGCACACACAACAGCCCGGCACCGACCCCTCCCAAAGGGAACAGCCCACCCCCGACCCCTCCCAAAGGGAGGGGAGGTTGGATAGACTTGCTATCTTGCTTATTCTATGATATAATTCACTTAGAGCTATCATTACTTTCTACATTATACTCTCCTCTTTTTTTCTTAAACAACGAATTAAGACGAATTACACGAATGTACACGAATTTTGGCAAATTACACGAATTGTCGCCGCAAGCGGCGATTGCCTGCGCGTAGCCAATTCGTTCATTTCGTGTAATTCGTTGTCTCATCGTTCAATTCGTGTCATTCACTTTTAATTCGTGTCATTCACTTTTAATTCGTCCAATTCGTGTAATTCGTCTTAATTCGTTGTTTTAAAGAAATACAAGTGAGTAATTACTCGTTTATCTCTGTAGAGTCTTGGGGCAACGTATCATTTGCAGGTCTATCCAACCTCCCCTCCCTTTGGGAGGGGTCGGGGGTGGGCTGTTGGGTGGGCTGTTGCGCGAGCCGTTGTGGCGTGACAGGCGTACTCTTCCTGAAGATGTCGGTCAGCTTGTCGAGTTTGCGCTTCCAAAGGAAGCCTCCCCCGTATTCGCCGGTGTAGCCCTCCAGCCAGTCGTAGACGTTCTGCTTGTAGAACAGCTTGAGGTACTGGTTGGAGGTGGGCGACAGGCGGTACTCCATCGTGACATTGTCGAAGAACGACTGCTGCTGCCCCTGCACCTCGGCACCCGACGACACCTTGCCGCCTATCTGCACGTTCAGGCGGTTGTTCCAGAAGCGCTTCGCAAAGCGGAAGGAGTAGTCGGTATGTGTCTGTCCGCTGGCGTCGATAGAGTTGTCCAGTCCCACCTGCAAGTCCACGGTCTTCAGCGTGTTGGCGGTGATGTTGTTGATTTCGCTTTGCAGGAAGGAGTTCAGCGCGCTGTTCATGGAGAAGGCGCTGGTATTGCCGTCGGCCAGGTACATGCCTGTGGTGAGCATCGTCACGGCCAGCTTGCCCCGCTGTTCGGTGCTCATCGTTGCCAGCTCGTTCTGCACCTGCATGTCTTCGGGTGCAGAGATGATGAACTGCAGTCCCATGTTCTCCAGCGTCTGGGTAATCACGACGCCGCAGTCGAAGGTGACGCTGCGGTTCATTCCGTCATTTGACGACACGCTGGCCTTTCTGCGTTCGGTGGCCGTCAGGTTGAGGGTGGGGTTGGCGGCGGCGCCAGTAAATTCCACGTAGCTGTCCTCTTTGATGCTGAAGGTCTTCAGGGGGATGATGGGCAGCGAGTATTTCATGGTGCCGTTGACCACGGTATAGCGCCCCATCAGGTTCAGGCCGTTGGCATCCATGCGCATGCGCAGGTCGCCGCCGCCCAGCAGGTCTACGTAGTTGGACTGGTCGGCATTCAGTGCGCAGCGCACGTGTGCCCCCTGGTCGATGCTGATTTGCATGTCCATGTTCATCTCGTCGCTCTCCGGCCGCTGCACCACGGCCACCTGTGTGGTGTCGTTGAAGTTGGTGAAGCGCACCAGCTCGTCCATCTGGTTGTCGGTGGACAGGGGGGAGTCGAGCAGTATATAGTTCAGGTCGGTAGTGCCGAGCACATCCAGCCGTCCGCGCATGGTCATCTGCTCCAGCGTGCCGCCGAGGCGGGCGAAGAAGTTGACGAACATACGTCCGTAGGCTACCGACTCTTTCGTCTGCCGGGCGTTGATGAGCTGGAAGTCGCGGGCCGAGAGACGCAGGTCGATGTCGGAGCCGCCTTCGCTGCCCATCAGGTTGGCGTTGCCGCTGATGGTGAGCGGGTTGTCGTTATAGGCATAGAGGGCGAAGTTCTCGAAGAGCAGGCGTGAGTCCTTGATGTTCAGGGGCTTGTCGCCGAAGCGCATGCGCATGCCATAGGGCACGCTCACCAGATAGCCGTCGGCGAAGGTCACGTCGCCGTTGATATTCAGCTTGGCCAGCTGTCCCTTGACCGAGAGGGTGCCGCTGGCGTTGCCCTCGAAGCCGAAGAGCTGGTCGGGCATGAAGCCGTTGGCGATGCTCAGGGGCAGGCTGGTGAGGGTCAGGGTGGCGTCGAGTTGGCTTATGGCTTCTTTGCTCTTTGCCTCCGGTTCGCCGCTGTAGAGGCTACCCTGCAGGGTGCCGATAGGCTCGTCGTCGAGCATGAGTGTGCCGTCGACCACGTGTGTGCCGTCCTCACGGAGCAGATAGACGAACTCCGTGCTCAGGTTGCCGATGGGGCTGCCCTCGTAGGCCATCTGGCCGATGTGCATGTCGCTGGCCACGGAGATGTTGTGGTCTGCATCCATCAGCAGGTGGTAGTCGCCTTCCAGCATGCCGGCGATTTTCGGCAGGAAGGGCACGCCGCTGGTCAGCTCGTCGAGATTGAGCTGGTGGGCGCTGACAGTGATGTCCTGCAGCATGGCAGGATCCTGGTTCTCGGTGTAGACTTTCAGGTGTGTGCCGTCGTCGGCCTTCAGGTCGATGTTGGCTTCCAGCTTCATGTTGTTGTGCAGCAGGAGGAAGTTGTCGTCGTTAAGCTCGAACTCCTTGTATCCCAGCGTGGGACGCTTGGGAATGAGCTGGAAGCGGATGCCGTTTTCCTCCTCCGAGCCGAGCTGCACCATCTCGGCCTTGGCTCCCAGCCGGATGTTGCGCTGTCCCTGCTCGTCGAAGTAGCGGAGGCCGAAGCTGGCGCCGTGCTCCTGCAGCAGTCCGTCGAAGAGCACGTTGAACACAGCCATGGGGTTCTTGCGGTTGTTGGTCACCTGGCCGTTGAAGGTCAGCCCCTGGCCTTTGTCGATAAGATTCAGGCGCAGGGTGTCGAGCTGTATGTCGCCCATGGTGAGGCAGTCCAGGCGTGCCGTGCCGTTCAGTCCTGCCAGCGGCGACATGCTGAGGTCGATGTTCATGTCCTTGAAGTCTATGCCCGTCGTCACACGGAGAATGTCGGCCAGGGGATTATTGCGCTGGCTGGTGATGTAGACTTTGGCTGTGGGCAGCATGGCCTTCAGCAGTGGCTGGTCTATGGTGCGGTGTTTCAGCTGCGAGGCGATGGAGTCGGCCAGCGTGCCGGCTTTGGCCAGCAGATGCTCATAGCCGGTGCTGCCGTCGAGCTTCAGGATGAAGTCGCCGCTCTGCAGGCGTACGGTGGTGGTGTCGCGGTCCAGTTTCAGCAGGAGGCCTACGTTCTCGGGGTGACGCGTGCCCAGGCTGTCGCTGATGCTGATGCCACTCAGCAGTGCCGACAGCTTGTGCCGCTGACGAAGGTCGCTCTCCAGCTCTACGCTGCCGCTGAGTCCCAGCCGCTGGTCTTTGGAGCCTAGCCCCAGCGTCAGCATGTCGGTATTCGCAAAGCCCAGGTCGGCATTTGCCTTTAGGATGCCGCCGCGCATTGTCGCCGTGCCCTGCAGGCTGTCGAGGCTGATGCTTCCGTAGTCCAGGTGGTGGAGCAGGATGTCAGCATCCAGCTGGCTGGCCGGCGCGAAGGGGTCGGTGCCCCTGCCGCTCAGCTGCACGTCGGCAGAGAGCATTCCCAGCGAGTCTGTCGGCAGGAAGCGGCGCAGGTTCAGCTGGCGGGCGGTGAGGTCGGCGCTGTAGCTGTCAGTCCCTGGGGTATAGGTGCCCTTCAGGCGGGCGGTGGCGCGACCGTCGCGTGCCGTCAGGTCGGCATGGTAGCGCTGGCCGTCGGCATTCACGGTTCCGCTGAGCTGCAAGCCCTTTGGCAGCGCCACGCTGGCGGGCAGCTCCAGGGCACGGTGTAAGGTGCCGGGATTGAATGCCTCAGCCTTCACATTGAGCTGGGCCTGCAGGTGGTCGGGGTCGGTCAGGTTGCCCAGCTGTCCGCTGGTCTCAGCATGAAATACGGTAGGCAGGGTGACGGACAGCTTTTTCACGTCCATCTGGTCTGTGGTGCCTGTGGCTTGCCCTTGCAGCAGCAGCGGGTAGTCGGGCAGGTGGGTCATGCTGGGCGACAGCAGCACGAGGTCGCTCTTTCCCAGAGAAGCGCTGATGTCGACATCGCTGATGCCGTCGATGTCGACATTGGCCTCTGCGCTGAGGCTGGAGTGTGGCGTCGTGGCCGAGAAGTGCTTCACGCTGATGGTCTCGCCGTCCATGGTCACCTGTCCTGTCAGGCTGGTTAGCTCCAGCCCGGGGGCAGTCCCGGCTCCAGCATCCGGGCTGTGCTCGTCGGCCGGAAGCCTTTCCCCGAGGGAGGGGATATGCAGGCTGCCGTGGCTGATGCCTAGCCGCAGGTCTGACTGGTAGGAATAGAGCGAGTCGAGCCCCAGGCTGATGTTGCTCAGGGTCATCTGGTCGTTGTAGTTCAGCGAGCCGTCCTCCCATTCTATGGGGCCGAAAGCGAAGCGTCCCAGCCCCAGGTCGATGTCGGCATCGCTGATGGCGGCCTGTTCCATATAGGCGCTGAAGTGGGTGACAGCGTCGGTGAAGAGGGCGGTAGAGTCCTGAAGCACGGTGATTCGTGTGCGCTCCATCTTCAGGCGGTCCATGAGGATGTGCCATCCCGTGGTCGAGGTGTCAATGGCAGCCGTATCGCTCATGTAGACTGCCAGGTCGGCATCCTTCAGCGACGGATGGTGCAGTTCCATCTCCATCAGCGCGGGGTCTATGCCCGGCGAGGAGAGCGTGAGGGAGCCGATGGTGCCTTCCAGGCGCATGTCGTCGATGAAGTTGACGGTGTTCAGCCGTGCCTGGTGCAGCTCCAGCGCGTTGAGCACCACGCGTCCGTCGAGCAGCGGCCAGAACTGCACGTCGGCCACCACCCGGCCGATGTCGGCAATGGTGTCGGGAGCGTTGATGACCCGCACACCGTCGATGCCCAGGTCCAGCGGGAAGTCCAGGTCGACGTGGTCTACGCTGATTTCCATGCCCGTCTGTTCGGAAGCGTAGGCTACAACCCGCTGCGCCACCCAGTTCTGTATGGGCGGCACATAGAGCAGCGCTGCCAGTATGAGAAACAACAGGACAGGGCTGAGCAGCACAATCCCTATCCACTTGAAGAGCCTCTTCATTGCAATTGACTGCAAAGATACAAAAGAGTTGGGAGTTAAGCGTGAGGAGTGAGGAGTTAACATTCGTCCCTTAAGTATTTTTAACTGTTTCCCGCTGCTAAAATCTTCTGGCTCCTGGCTCCTAACTCCTAACTTTTTACTACCTTTGCAGCGGACTTTTCGAAGGACTGAAAACAAGCATGGATGATAACAATACAGACCTCAAACTTTAGCTATATTGACGCGAAACTATCAACACACTAAAAAACAAAGGATTTATGAAACGACTGCTAGCTTTCTCATTTCTCATTTCTTATTTCTCGTTTAGCCCTGCAGGGGCGCAAAACCCCATTCTGCCCGAGATGCATGCCGACCCCGAGGTGATGGCTGCCGAAGGCCGGTATTACATCTATTCCACCACCGACGGCGCTCCTGGCTGGGGTGGCTATTACTTCACCTGCTACTCGTCGAAGAACCTCAAGCAGTGGCAGTATGAGGGCATCATCCTCGACTTGAAGAAAGACACGCGATGGGCCAAGGGAAACGCCTGGGCACCGGCTATTGAGCACAAGAACGGCAAGTACTATTTCTACTACAGCGGAGACCAGGGGGAGCGCAAGGCCATCGGCGTGGCAGTGAGCGACTCGCCCACAGGCCCCTTCACCGACTTTGGCCGTCCCATCGTCGACAGCCGTCCGCAGGGCGTGCGCGGTGGTCAGGAGATTGACGTCGATGTCTTCACCGACGACGACGGACAGAGCTATCTCTACTGGGGCAACGGCTACATGGCCGGGGCGAAGCTCAACGACGACATGACTTCCATCGATGCCTCCACCATCACCGTCCTGACGCCGAGCGGAGGCACGCTGCAGGACTATGCCTATCGGGAGGGCACCTACGTCTTCAAGCGCAAGGGCGTCTACTACTTCCTCTGGAGCGTCGATGACACAGGCTCGCCCAACTATCACGTGGCATACGGCACCAGCGACTCCCCGCTGGGACCCATCAAGGTGGCCGACGAGCCCGTCATCCTGCAGCAGCGGCCCGACCAGAAAATCTTCGGTCCGGCCCACAACTCAGTGCTGCAGATTCCCGGCAAGGACAAGTGGTATGTGGTCTACCACCGCATCAATCCCGCCTACATGGACCGCAAGGACGGCCCAGGATTCCACCGCGAGGTGTGCATCGACCCCATGAACTTCGACAAGGACGGCCGAATCCTCCCCATCACGCCGACTAACTGAGAACCCCCCTCTTGTCCCCCCGAAGGGGGGAGGAAGACAGTCAGCAAAGCTAATCATACCTCTCAATTCTCAGTTCTCAGTTCTCAGTTAGGCCGTTCTCAGTTAGGCCGTTCTCAGTTTTTCAACAAATGCCCGTGTCAGCTCAAACGACTGGGCAGCCACCGTGGCCCAGAAGTCGTGATACTGCGAGGCGTGGCTGTCGCTGAGCGGCATGTCGCTCACTACGCGGAACGAGATGAAGGGCACTTTGCTCAGATAGCAGGCATGGGCAATGGCTGCCGACTCCATGTCTACGGCAAGGGCATCCGGGAACTTCTCGACAATGGAGCGCATCTTCTCCTTCGAGTCCACAAACCAGTCGCCGGTGACAATCAGCCCTTCGTGCAGCTGCGTGGAGAGCGTCGCGGCCTGAGCACGGAGTGCCGTCGCCAGCTCCAGCAGCCAGGGGTCGGCAGGAAAACGGGCCGGCAGCCCCTGCACCTGGCCATACTGTGTGGTGTCGTCAATGGCCGAGCCGCAATACACGTCGTGATAGGCCAGCTCCGTGCTCACCACCACGTCCTTCACATGAACGCCCTCACCATGACCGCCGGCACAGCCGGAGGAGATGATGCAGTCGGGCTTATAGTCATTGATGATGCGCTGCACACCCAAGGCGGCGTTCACCTTGCCGATACCGCATTTTTCCACCAGCACCTGCTGGCCCTTGAACACCTGTTGCAACTGCTGCAACTCCTTGTCCATCGCTACAATAATTCCTATTTTCATCTTTCTTGTTTTGATTAGTTGCTTCTTCTATATGGCTAAAGTTAGGGACCTCACCCCTGCCCCTGTCGTAACCTTTCTTCTCCCTTCAAGGCGATTGCGAGGCAATCGCGAGGCAATCGCGAGGAGGGAGCGATTGGGGAGCGAAGCGACGGGGGCCGGAGCAATTGGGGAGCACAGCGACGGCGTGGCGTAGCCGGGGCAGAGGTGGGGTCTGTATTATTACAATTCATCTTTGTTATCGGTTAGTCGAAAAGACCGCTGCAAAGTTACGAAAAAATGGGAACAATACCAAAAGAAAGACATTATTTTTGGTAATGATATAGCAGTGAACTCAAATACTCCACATGGCAAACAAAGCAGCTGCGCATTGTTTTCGACCATACAGGTCGAACTTTTTAAAGTGTTCTCTCATTCAACGTTCACAAGAAGAATCTGACCTAATACGCGCGCGCGTGAGACTTTTTTTGGCGCTATAGGCGCTACTTTGATAGTTAACTTCCTGGAAAGCACGCTGTTGCTTGTAGCTACATCATTCTAAATGGCGCTACAATTGTAGCTACAGTTCCAAACGGCGTTCGAATTTTCTAAATGGCGGCAGTATTTCTCCAAACGGCGTTCGCGTTTTTTAAAATAGCGTTCGCATTTTTTCAAATAGCGGCAGTATTTTTTCAAATAGCGGCAGTATTTTTTCAAACGGCGTTCGCATTTTTTCAAATAGCGGCAGTATTTTTCCACTCGCCACCTCTTTCTGCCTGTAGCTACAAAAGTAGCTCCAAAAAAAGAGATGTAGCTACAAACAAATATTTGCAAATCAACCTGTTCGCTGCCAATGTAGCGCTTGTAGCGCCTTTTTTCGCGTACATTACGCGCGCGCGCGAATTTTTTTAAAAAAGCAATAATATAGCAGTTGACCCGGGACGTCTCCGGCGGTAGCCACTCCCCTCCCCTCAAGGGGAGGGGCAGGGGTGGGGTCTGTAACTATTTCCACTGAGAGTACACAGACGATATCAAACTCGCCGAAGGAAGTTAGAGACCCCACCCCTACCCCTCCCCTTGAGGGGAGGGGAGTGCCATGCGGAAAAGTAAATTTAGGTCAACTGCTATATTGTTGCCTAAAAAAAAGCCATTTAAAAAGGGCTTACATGTGCCTGGCAATCTCTACGTTGCGCTTCATGTAGTTCGCAGCGTCGACGGAGTTCATCGGCAATAGCTTCGTTTTTTATTTTCCGTATCTTGCGCTCCGATGCTTCCTTGTGGAACTGGTTGAAATATGTCATGGCTCATTGCATTTTCTGTTTGACTGTGGCATAATTACGGAGCGCTCATTTTGCCTTTTGTTTGTTCTTCTTGCTGAACAAGTCAGAGTGAGTGCCTGTACGCGAGAGTGAGATAATCTTGATCTCGGTGTCCTTGATGTAAATGAGCAACCAGTCTGGGGTGATATGGCATTCACGGTAGCCCTCATCGTCGCCGTGCAGCTGGGGTCGTGATTCTTTTCGGGCAGAGGCTCGCCGTCGAGCAGCTTACCGATAATCTCATTGAGCAGGCTTTCATCCATGCCGCGCTTGCGAGCCAGCTTGAGGTCACGCAGATAACGCTTGGTGAGGTGGAGCGAGAACTTTGCCATAGCCAGTTAGAGATTGCTCACCAACTTCAAATAGTCATCCATCGAACCTACCTCTATGACATTTTTTCCCTTCCGTGCATCCTCAATGACCTTCATCGTGGCATCGCTCAAATAGTTACCCGTCTCTGGGTCGTAGAGACGTGGCTTTGTAGTGCGCTTACGTTCTATTTTCCAGCCCATCTTCTTGGCCATTGTCTTGAAGAAACTCACGTCAGCCTTCGGCACAGTCAGTGTGAAGGTGTCGGGACTTGCCTTTGTTACTGCTGTTGTTGTCATATTTTAAGGTGTTATTTTTCTGTGGGTGCAAAGATAGTAATTTTATTTGAGAATGGTATCAATTTGCCCTTCCTTTTATTAATTATTGGCGAAAAAGGCTCGTTTTGTGGCATCTCAGCCGTGAAAAAGCCTCTCTACCAAATGGTAGAAAAAAGAAACCGTTTCTTTTGCTCTTCTCTCGTTTTTATGTAACTTTGCCATTAAAATGGCGAACTTACTCCGTCTCGGCAAAAAAAAGAAATGAATTTCTTTTGTTTTGCGCTCGACTTTTCGTAACTTTGTAAGAAATTGCAGGATTTCTTTGTATAAAGGCTGTTGGGAGAATTGAGAGAAATTGGGGTTACGATTTGGAGACCGTTCTCAATTCTACATTCTGCTATGAATTGCACTCAAAGAACTCCTGACGTTGAGCCACCAGCCGTTTTATGGCTCACTGTCGGGTGCAAAGTTAGGCATTTCTTCCCAGACGACCAAATATTAATGCCATCTTGAAGCCTTGTTTGCCATATTTCATAAAATGACCCGCTGGCAGTTCTAATGGTATG
>JAEEGG010011218.1_pt1 | contig 19618 bp, 19 predicted proteins | sample 9134161 | NCBI WGS metagenome assembly JAEEGG01 (sample SAMN16246543, study PRJNA631951) | gut metagenome | biome: gut microbiome; feature: rumen; material: CR-attached | host: Bos | place: Iran: Karaj | collected 2018-10 | reverse complement strand
TTCGCCCAGTCATGGCCGCCCAGTCTGTGAAGTGTCGGTTCATTGCCTGAAGACCCGATATATTTTGATACTCGGTTCATCTGATCCATAGGAACATAGAGGTAATCTCCTCCGGCATACTGAAGCTTTAGGTATTCCTTGGGAGCACCATTGAAGGGTTTCATGACAGTACCCGCAAACCTGGCTATACCATGCTCGATATGTACAACATAATCACCTTCTTCAGCGTCGAAAGGCTTTTCATGCTTTACCGAGAATTTCCTGCGTGATGAACTGTACATCTTTGCAACACCGAACAGTTCCTTATCAGAAAGGATGCAGAGATCTTCCGTCTGGAATCCTCCGTCAATACCATCGTTTATCAGAGTGATCGAACCATCCTGAATCTCAGGATCAGATTCATCAGCTACAGTACCTGTCACTGCATTTTCTGAAAGAAGTTCATTAAGTCTTATTGCCTGATGTGATATGACGCATAAAGTCTTGTTTTGTCTCACAATACTCCTGGCATTTTCTGCCCAGTTGGCCACACCGAAATAAGAATTGTCAACATGGTCAAATCCAAGTTTTGTGATGTCTTCATCGTTGGAATGCTTCCAGTTAACAAATTCTATCTTATCTTTTTCCAGCAGTTTTTCCTTAATGGTCTCAAAGCCTAAAACAGGTTCAGGATAATCTGTTTCGTATTCGTTAATCGATATTTTTTTGAACTCTTTCATTTGTTCGAAGTATATGTTGCAAAGAGTCTCCATATCCTTCAAATCCTCGGTTATCAGCATTGAATCCTTCGGGAAGTAATCAAATACTGTACCGTTATTGAAATAAGGAGCATAGAGACGTTTATTCATATTGGACATATCGTCGCCGATCTCTACGGGAAGAGATTTATCCTCATAGAATATTGAGGCAATCGATGATGCGGGACCTATCGTAATGGTATCGGCATTATCATCTGATCTCTGTGTTGAAGGATCGAAATATCTGATGCTTTCGATCTCCGTATCAAAGAAATCCAGTCGGACTGGTTTATCGTAAGTTACAGGATAGATATCGTAAATCTCTCCTCTTTTTGCAAACTGACCCGGCATTTCCACCTGATAGCATGGTATATACCCCATCCTTTCAAGTTTTCTGGACAGGTCGAGCTGTTTAATAACTGAACCCCGGGCAAGCTGGAATATGTGTTTTTTTACAATGTCATATTCAGGAAGCTTAGTCACAAGAGTTTCATAAGACATTATTACGAACGGTCTTTTATGTGTGATCACGGCTGTAAGAGCAGCAATATGCTGTCCCAGTGCCTGGGGATCAGGAACTATATGCTGATATGGCTGATCCGGTTCAGGAATTATGATCCCATTTTCCGGTCCGATGAATGTATCAAGCTGATGCTTCAATAATCTGGCCTGATCAGATGACGAGGACACATACACCATCGGTGAATCAGAGAATTTGTACAGATATGAAAGAACGAAAGGAAGAGCTTCACTTATAACGTAACTACGTGAATGACCCTGACATTTCAGGTCTGAAACGCCATGAATATTTCCTATTCTTTCGAACAATGACTTGTTCATCAGCAGTTTTTCATTATACAACAATTAAGTCTGAAGCATTTAACGGCATTACCATGTGCAATAATTAAAGATATGGATACTTATGCAGCGATAGATCTCAAATCCTATTATGCTTCCTGTGAATGCGCAGACAGAAAGCTTGATGCACTTACGACAAATCTTGTCGTTGCAGATATTTCACGTACGGAAAAAACAATTTGTCTGGCAGTATCCCCTTCACTCAAAGCGCTGGGAGTACCCGGAAGACCCCGTCTTTTTGAAGTGATTCAGAAGGTCAAGGAGATAAATTCAAAAAGACTGCAGGAATACCGCAGAAAAACAGGAAACTACAGAGCACAGTTCAAAGGATCATCGAGTAATGCAAAAGAGCTTGAAAATGATCCGTCGCTGGAGCTTACGTATATAGTCGCCCCGCCCCGTATGTCTCGGTATATGGAAGTATCCTCACACATATACAGCATATACATGAAATACATCAGCACTGAAGACATTGTGGTCTATTCCATTGATGAAGTATTCATGGATTTAACCAAGTATCTCAAAACATACAATATGACTGCCCGGGAACTGACGATGACTATGATACGCAGTGTTCTTGAAGAAACAGGAATCACTGCAACCGCCGGAATAGGAAGCAATCTGTATCTTGCCAAAGTCGCCATGGATATAGTTGCCAAGCACTCTGAGGCAGACGAAAACGGAGTAAGAATAGCCGAAATTGATGAAAAGTCCTACAGGCACATACTTTGGGATCATAAACCTCTCACGGACTTCTGGAGAGTCGGCCCCGGAATCGCGCGAAGACTTGAAGCAAACGGAATGTATACTATGGGCGACATCGCGAGAATGTCCGTAACTAATAGTCCGGTGAAGATATACATCGCCAAACCAAAGAAAAATGAAACGCATCTTCAGATCATGGAAAACGGTGAAGAACTCCTCTACAAACTGTTCGGAATAAATGCCGAACTACTCATTGATCATGCCTGGGGCTGGGAACCAACCACAGTTGAAGCTATCAAGCAGTACCATCCCGAAAACAGCAGTATCAGTTCAGGTCAGGTACTTCACGAACCCTATTCCTTTGAAAAAACAAAAATAATAATCAGGGAGATGGCAGACGAACTGAGTCTTGAACTGCTCCGTAAAAGGCTAGTCAGCGACAAGATCGATCTGTATATAGGTTATGACCGAGAAAGCCTTGTGGAAAAGAACGGAAGATATACATATCAGAATGGAAAACTATATACCGGACAGGTCAGCATGGATTATTACGGCAGGCCGCATCCAAAGCATACAAACGGTGCGGAAAAACTTCCCTTCCATACTTCATCGACAAAAATGATCATCGATGCCGCAATAAAGATATTTGAAGAAAAAGCAGATCCGGAGCTTCTGGTAAGAAGACTGTATATAACGGCGCTTAATGTCATTCCGGAAGATAAAGCCGATACAAAACAGCAATTCGGCCAGCTTGAATTATTCAAAGACCTGTCAAAGGAAGAGGAAGAAAGAGTACAAAAAGCAGAGCTTGATAAGGAACGAAGACTTAAGGAAGCCATGCTGGATATAAAGGATAAATACGGAAAGAATGCTGTACTGCGAGGTACAAATTATCTGGAAGGTGCACGCGGACGAGACCGCAACAAGGAAGTCGGCGGGCATAAGGCATAACAGACATGAGCAACAGACTTTATAAATGGACGGCAAACGAAGAATCCCATAAATATGATGACATCATTGATCTGCCTCATTTCGAATCAAATAAACATCCTCATATGAGCATGTCCGACCGTGCAGCTCAGTTCAGTCCTTTCGACGCATTGAACGGATACAGTGAAGAAATAGCAGAAACAGGCCGTATAAAGGAAGAACGGATCGTTCTGTCTGAAACCCAGAAGGAAAAGATCAGCAATGAGCTTCTGAGGCTTAACAGTATCTGCCTTCAGATAAACCATGAAAGATACAATGGAAATGAAGCTGACTACCCTTCCGCCACAGTGACATTCTTTGTTACTGACAAAAGCGGACATGATACCGGTTCCTACAAAAAAATGACCGGAAGAATCAAATATACCAATCTTACAGAAGGTTATATAACCATCATCGACCAGAATAGCAAAAACCGGAATATCAGAATTAACGATATTTCGGATATCAACGGTTCAGACTCAGAAAACTGACAAGTAAAATCAGATTTTTTTTATTTTTTTCCGACACATTTGTTGTTAAGATTGTATTAATAATGAGACAGTTGAAAGAAATTGAGTCATGACAAGATCCAACAACGAGATCACAGTGATCTACGAACGCAATGTAGATACTGTTTACCGGGTCTGTTACGGATATATGCAGAATATCCCTGACACCGAGAATGCGGTTCAGGATACATTTGTAAACCTGATAAAAGCAGATCCGAAATTTGATAGTCTGGAACATGAGAAAGCCTGGCTGATCAGGGTTGCATCGAATGTATGCAAGAACAATTTAAAAAAGTGGAGAAAGAACGAAACGGATATAGCTGACTGTGATGTGGTTGCGAAGGCAGATAACAAGCAGACTTATGTTATGGATTGTGTAAAAAAGCTGCCTGATAAGTATAAAACAGTCATATATCTTTACTACTACGAGGGTTATACAAGCGTTGAGATTGCAGATATGCTGAAGAAACCGAATTCAACGATCAGAAATTATCTGCATGAGGCAAGAACACTGCTGAAGGAAATGCTGGGAGAGGATTTCAATGAAGAAGAATAACAATATCATTGCTGAATCATATGAAACCGTTAAGCCGTCTGACGAAGCCAAACAGCGTATGCTTGCCAGTATTCTTGAGAGCAACAAACAGGAAGAAAAGAAAAACGAACATAAGTGGTCATGGAACACTTTGTTCCCCAGACTTGCCCCGTTTGCGGCTTCCCTCGCATGTTTGTTCCTGGTTGCAGGAATCCTGATCAATATGAATCAAAGTAATAAGGGATCTGAAATGAACACCGTTACTTCAGGATATTTGTATACATTGTATTCGGCTAAGGATATATCGCATGAAGTCAAATCACCGGGTATAGAGGCAAATGCACCCAATACAGCCGGAGAAAGCAGCTATTCAGCATTTCTTCCTGAAACAAACTACACACCGCATGTCAGAGAATTATATTCAGATGACGGAAAAAAATTAATAGGAATAGACGGAACTCTCGATGATATCGAGGTTTGCATTGCACCGGTTTCTCTAATGCCGGATATTCATAAGGATGTCGTTGTTGATGAGTCAGATAACAACCTGTTCCCGGTGATAAGATACAAATTAACCTCTGTCAACGACGGAAAAATCAGAGTCATTGCCTATTCCACATACCAAAGCAGCAATATAGAGGTCATGGTCTATGCTGCAATGACAGATGATAAAAACAACACAGAGTCTATTTATGAGACTTTGTTCGGATTGATAAAAACAATAGTTGAATACAACAGATAGTACAGGAGGCATGAAATGAAAAAATGGTTAAGTATTATCTCAGTCGTATCAGTAATGCTCATTTTGGCAGCAACTGCCTGCTCATCAGGTAACATGGCAAAAGCAGATGTATCCTTTAATGATAAATCAGGAATTAACTATGAATACATCAATACACCAGTCGACAGTTCTGCGGAAGGCAAGAATTACACTTATTCTCCCAACATGAGTAATCCTCCAAAAGAATCCGAATCCACGCAATTATCAACAGATGCTGAAGTTACCCGTATGATCGTCAGAAATGGTGATATATCTCTGCTTGTTGAAGATATCAGCAATTCAATCAAGGATATAACCGATATCGCAAACAACTTGGGAGGCTATGTTGTCAGTACAAACAACTGGCGAAACAATGACAGGATATATGGTGCAATCTCAATCAGAGTTCCTTCCGAGAAATTTGATGAAGCCATAGCCAGACTGTCTGCAATTGCTGTTGATGTGACCAGCCAGAAAACAAGCACCAAAGATGTCACATCCGAATACACAGATCTTTCATCCCAGCTGCGCTCACTCAAAGCAACTGAACAACAGCTGCTCTCGATCATGGAAAAAGCCGAAACAGTCAAGGATGTACTTGCAGTACAGGAAGAGCTTACTGAAGTTCAGAAACAGATCGAAGTAATAACCGGTCAGATGAAATATCTTGAACAGACCTCTTCCACCTCACTTATCACCGTTCAGCTTGAACAGTCCAAACTGTCGGTCAAATTCACTGCAAACCAGTCATATGTCGAAGGCAAAGCTGTTATTTACTTCACCCCTACTATCTACGGCGGATTTGACCCTTACACCTATTCATGGGATTTCGGTGACGGAGAAACCTCAACATATGCAAGACCATCACACGAATACAAGGATGACGGAACTTATACAGTCAAACTGACAGTTACCGATGATCATGGAAACTCATATACAGAAACAAGAGAAGACTACATTACTGTTTCTGACACCGGATGGAATTTAGGCCGTCAGATCAAAGATATCTGGTCTGCATTCATATCATTTGCCAAGTGGCTGGTAGTTGCAATCATCGCACTTATCATCTTCAGCCCCATCTGGCTCGGCGGATTCTTCCTGGTCAGATTCATCGTCAGAAAGATTAAGAAAAATAAGACCAAGAAATCCGAACAGTAATAATTCCTGGGACACAATAACCTGAAGGCCTTCTCGGTGAGAAGGCCTTCAACTTTTATTACGGTTTCATACTGTTTAAGACACCGACAAATACCGGTATGGCAGTTGCAGAATTCATAATGGAAAAAACAAACGGTCTGTCCAGTCTTACATATTTGGTTTCTTCAAAATCAATTGCACATCCTACTTCCATACATGCGGCAGATGCGGCTGCAGCCTTAGTTCCCTCTCTATCATTTTCAATATGAGTCTTGTGAATGATCTTATCAACGAAGACGTTTGGGTTATCGATCATGTTGCCTAAATCAGCTGTTCCGTACTGAAACACATCAGATATACCCATCGGTTCCAAAACATCTTTCATCTGTGTGCAGCAATCGAATTTGAATTCAGGCATACTCACATTTGTCTTGATACTCTGTGCATGTCTGTACATTTCTCCAAGCATTTTAACTGACGGCATAACAGTATTGATATCGGTTTCACTGGATTCGGGGATAACTGCCATAAAATCATACTTTCCGCTCTTATACGGCTTTACGAAACCTTCCAGGCCATCCTTGTGAAGCCATTTATGTTCTGAGCTGAAAAGCATAGTGGCCTGTTCTGTTTCACCTGATACATTCATAAATGTGTCATCTTCCGTAATATGACGGTTTTCATACTGACTCATCCACTTACCGACAAAGGCTATGGCATCGATAAGACAAATATCTATTTGCGCTTCAGGATCAAGTATCTCAGGAATCATTCCAAGAGTCTTGTCATTGGTCCATTCATTAACACTGTCAATGATATTTCCACTGGAGAACACATCAGCATCATATGTGTTTTTAAGAAGATCAGTATATTTTTTTCTGATCTGAGTACCGTATTCAGGCTTTGTAATAAGTGCGTTTGCAATGTGAAGCTTTGCGTTTCCGCCGTTCTTAAGTTGTTCACTCAGCGAAATAAGAGAAGATAGCACTGAATTATCTGCAGAGCCATTGGAAATGGCGTTTATGATCTGATTCCTGGAATTTCCATTTGCTCCATCAGACAGCATTGCCATCAAAGTAAACATGGAATAAGGCGAAATCAGAACATTCCCATTTATATTCTTTCTGACAGTTTCAGCAAACAGTCTGTCAGCAAATTCCATGTAGCCTTTTTTGAAATCATTATTCATAGTATGTAACCTCCACAGTCATAATCGACTTTAATCTGTTACACACAAGTATATGGATAGATCACAAAGAAAAGGTCTAATCTGATGCGACTTCAAAAAAACTATATTTGCTGATCCAGATAATTCTTAAGAAAGAGAATTGCTTCTCTGTATCCCTTGATACCCATTCCGGATATTGTCTTGATACAAGCCTTTCCAGCATATGAAATCTGGCGGAAATCCTCTCTGTTTCTGACATCGGAAATATGGACTTCTACTGCCGGGATAGCAACAGCTTTGAGAGCATCCATAATGGCGATGCTGGTATGAGTGTATCCGGCGGGATTGATGACTATGCCGTCGACTTCATCATCATAGGCTTCCTGTATGCTGTCAATTATCTCACCTTCGTGGTTGGACTGAAAAATATCAACGTCGATATCTTCTTCCTCACATGTCTCCTCAATAATATCAACAAGGGCTTCATAATCCTCTTTGCCATAGATATCAGGTTCTCTGATACCGAGCATATTGATATTAGGACCATTAATAACCAGCAATTTCATAAAAAGCCTCCATTGCAGATTCCGCTGCAGAATTCAGTTCGCCATTATTGTTTATTGTCCTATCAGCAAACATATTATATAAAACACGTCTTTCGGCATACATACGTGACAAATCACCGTTTACAGACAACGGACGTCCGTCTTTTGCCAGTTTGCTGACATCTCTTTCAACAAATAAAACCACACCGTTCTGGTTAAGTGACGGCAGGTTTTCGCCTCTGGTCACACAACCGCCTCCCGTTGAAATAACCAGACCATTTTTCTTTCCCAAATCACTGAGGACTTCTGTTTCAACTTCTCTGAAACTGGCTTCACCGAACTTTTCAAAGTATTCGGGAATAGTCATATCAATTCTTTTTACTATCTCCTGATCAGAATCAACAAATTCCCTGCCGAGTTTCTTTGCAGCTATTTTACCTATGGTGCTTTTTCCTGAACCAGGCATGCCGATCAGTATAAGATTGCTCATTTTTGTATTGATCGTTCTTATGATCTTTTCAGTATCGATATTGCATTCAAAGCCCCATCTTTTGGCAGCTTCAACTGCCTGTACAACAAGCATTCTGAGACCATTGCAGGTATAATGGCCAACGTGTTCAGCATCCATAAGAAACTGTGTTCTGATCGGATTATAAATAAGATCGAGTGATGCCACACCGCCTATCAACCTGTTTTTGTCGACAGGAGACGTTCCGTTATTCGGATACATTCCGACCGGAGTTGCATTGATGAAAATATCACCGTCGAACGGCATATTCTCATAATTGGTTTCTCCGGTCCTTGAAACAACAGTTACATTTGCTCCAAGCTTTTTCATTACATACTGAACGGTTGCCGAAGCTCCTCCGCTTCCGAATATGTAGGTATTTTTATCAGCCGGATCAAAATCAAGCTGTTCAACCATTGAACGGAACCCGTCAACATCAGTATTGTCGCCAATAAGACCCCCGTCAGGCTTTCTTATGATAGTATTGACGGCACCAACTTCCATTGCTGCAGGTGTAAGCTCTGAGCAGAACTTCATAACAGTTTTCTTATACGGAATCGTTACATTGAGTCCGGAAAAAGAACCTTGCTTAATGAAGTCCTCCACTTCATGAGGCTTTTTCTCAAAGAGAAAATATCTGTCGTTGCCCAGCATATGATGAATTTCAGGTGAGAGACTGTGCGACAGTTTTTCTCCCAGCAAGCCGAATGTCTTTTCCATTAAATTACCTCTGAATAACTTCCAAGATATCTGAATTCCTCGCACATATCATCCAGTTCATCGATCATCTGAAGGAATTCCTCAGAATAGATAGACGTTTCAAGATCGAAATAGAACATGAATTCGAATTCTCTCTCAGGAAGAGGACGGCTCTCAAGCTTAATAAGATTCAGACCAAGACTGTAGAATCTTGAAAGGGCCATATTCAATGAACCGGGTCTGTGAGGAAGGATCATCATGAGACTTGTCCTGTCTGCTCCCGGATAAATCTCCAGTTTCTTTGATATGCAAATAAATCTGGTGTAATTGTTATCCCTGTTCTGGATACTTGGTTTGATACAGCTCAGGTTATAAAGATCCATACATGACCTTGATGCGATTGCAGCAATGTCATTACGGTCTGACTTACTGACCATGGAAGCTGCTACAGCCGTATTTTCACATGCCACAGCATTAACATTCTTAAGACCGGAAAGAAATTCAGAGCACTGATTCAAAGCCTGCTCATGGGAATAGACTTCTTTGATATCCTCGAGTTTGACTCCGGGTTTTGCCAGTAAATAATGATCCACTTTGATTCTAGTACCTCTTACGATACTGAAATCATGGGTCATCATCAGCTCATATACCTTATTGACTGAACCGGCAGAACTGTTTTCAAGAGGAAGAACGCCATATTCACAGAAACCATTTTCCACAGCGGAAAACACGGATTCAAATGTATTGAAATTCATTATTTTAGGATGTTTAAAGAATTTCTGGGCAGCCAGCTGTGAAAAGGCACCCTCTACTCCCTGACAGGCAACATTGGCAGTCTGAGGAAAAAGCTGCGGCGTATTCTTTATTGCATCCTGAATGACAGGATAAAGGTCAGAATGACTTCCTGAAAGTTTCTTCTGATAATTACGGCTGACATTGAAAATCATCGAATAAAGCATACTGATATCATCTGAAAACTCCGGTCTTACATGAGAAGTAACATTTTCAATGACTTCCTTTTCCCTGCCTGAATCAACAACGCCTATATTGTGTTCCTTCTTGTATTTGCTGATACCTGCGGATGCATCCATACGTTTTTCAAACAGTTCCGCAATCTGCACATCTATTTTATCTATCTGGTCCCGATATTCTTTTAATTCCATTTTTTTCTCTCTTAAATACCTAATATTTCACATGCAGCAAGAGCTGCAGATGCTTCGACTACAACAACAGCTCTGGGTACTATACAGGGGTCATGTCTGCCGACTATCTCAATTTCTGTCTCTTTCATTTCAGAAATATCGACTGTCTTCTGTGCTTTTCCAATTGAAGGAGTAGGACGGAATGCAACTTCAAATTCAACAGGCATTCCGTTAGTTATACCGCCATTTATTCCGCCGGAATGATTTGTTTCAGTAACAATTTTCCCGTCTCTGATGATAAAAGGATCATTGGCTTCACTGCCATGCATATCGGCAAAACCGAAACCGGCTCCGAAAGATATAGCTTTGACAGCAGGAACAGCAAACATATACTGGGAAATGATCCCTTCGATATTCCGCCCGAAATCGGGAGATCCCAGACCTGCAGGCATACCTGTAATAGAGCATCTGACTGCTCCGCCAACACTGTCATTATTCACTCTTGCTTCAGTAATGACATTTTCAATGTCTTTTTCTGAAGGATCAGCAATCCCTCCGACTTTTGATATGGATGCACTGATATTGATCTTTCTCTGTTTCAGAATTAATTTAGCCAGAGCACCTGCGAATACAAGAGGTGCTGTAAGACGTCCCGAAAAATGTCCGCCGCCTCTGGGATCCTGATTGCCTGCATATTTTATTGAACCGGAAAAGTCGCCATGACTTGGACGAGGAGTATTCATTAATTTTGAGTAATCCTCACTTCTGGTATTCTCATTGCGGATAACAGCACAAAGAGGAGTCCCTGTTGTTTTTCCCTCGTATACACCGGAAAGAATCTCAACGTTATCTGATTCTTTCCTTGATGTTGAAAGACTGTTCTTTCCCGGTGCTCTTCTTGCCATTTCTGAATTGATAAACTCCCAGTCCAGTTCTATTCCGGGAACAGGATTTTCAATTACGACTCCTATCGCATTACCGTGGGATTCTCCAAAAATTACATGTTTCATCTTTATACTTCCTCTGTTTTTCCGCCAAGTCGTCTGTATTCATTCCAGAAATCAGGATATGATTTCGCTACACATTCAGCACCTTTTACTGTAACAGGCCCGTCAGCTGCTGTTGCCAGTACGGCAGTCATCATTGCTATCCTGTGATCATTGAAAGAACTGACAGTACAGTCTCCTTTGATTCTTCCGTTGGATCTGATGACAAGTGAATCGGGATTCTCTGTTATATCGGCACCGAGAGCTCTAAGTACTTCAGAAACAGAACTCAGCCTGTCACTTTCCTTTATCCTCAGTCTCGCAGCTCCCTCTATCATGGTAATACTGTCTGCAGGTCTAAATGCTGCCACAGCAGCGGCAGGAGGAACTATATCAGGATAATCGGAAACATCAAGTATGGTTTCACCCGTATCTTTCATTGATTCAATGAATTCCAGTATCTGTTTATCACCCTGCAGTGAGGACTGATTCATATTCAGTATCTCAATCCTGTTTCCCATGGCATTGGCAGCATACCAGAATGCCGCCTGTGACCAGTCTGATTCCACAGAAGCATTGAATGACCTGTATACGGAGCTGCGGCAGACATATAAGTTCTCACCCTGTTCAATAATGACACCGGCTTTTTTCTGACAGTCGATCGTCATGGAAATATAGTCACCTGACTGCAGATCAGTTGTACTTATTATTCTGCTGTCATCATTCAACAGAGGAAGAGCCAATAATAAACCTGTGAAGAACTGGCTTGATACATCGCCTCTGAGCGCATACAATCCAGTTTTGAGGCTTCCTTCAACTGAAAGAGTATCATTGTTCAGTTCATAATTAATTCCCTTTTCATTGAAGATATCGAAATACGACTGAAGAGGTCTTGAAAGAAGTCTTCCGCGTCCTGTGAATCTTCCCCGTCCAAATAAAGCGAGAACAACAGGGATCATGAAACGAAGAGTCGAACCTGATTCTCCACAGTCAAATAACAGATCAGATTCAATTATCCTGTTCCTGCCTGTTCCGCGGACAGTAAGGATCCCATCAGAAATCTGCCACTCTGCTCCCAGGGTTCTTATGCACCTCAGAGTTGCTTTGATATCTTCAGAAAAGGAAATATTTTTTATAATGCTTACCCCGTCAGCCAAAGCTGCGGCAATGATAAGACGGTGCGCCTGCGACTTTGACGGAGGCGGCACGATACTTCCTGATAGTTTTGAAGGTGATATTCTTAAATTCATTTGATTTCTTCTGCTTTTTCGATTATACCGATCAATTCTTTCTGTTCTATCGCTTTGAAAACAGTTTTTCCGATCTCCGGAACAAGGACCATCGTGACACTGCTTCCTTCAGCTTTCTTATCAAGACTTACTGCCCTTTCATAGTCTTCCAGTGAACATTCAATACTGGCAGGCAGTCCGAATGTTTCCGTTATATTCTTAATTCTGCAGACTGTTTCGGAATCGGTAATCCCAAGAATATTTCCTATCCTGGCGGCTATGTTCATACCGGCAGCAATAGCTTCACCATGTATATATTTCTCATAGTTATAAGCCAGTTCATATGCATGACCAAGAGTATGCCCGAAATTCAGTATACGTCTTAACCCCTGTTCCTTTTCATCCTTCGTGACGACATCGGCTTTTATTGAACAGCATGTTTTTATGACTTCTTCTATATCCGACATTACATCCGATCTGTTATTCATAACTGCAAGCCTGTCAAAGAATGGTTTATCGTAAATACATCCGTATTTGATGACTTCTGCCATTCCGCCGGCAAACTCACGATCATTCAGTGTTTCAAGAACAGAAGAGTCAGTAAGAACCAGTTTCGGCTGATAGAATGCTCCTACAAGGTTTTTACCTGACGGAAGATCGACTGCCACCTTGCCGCCGACTGATGAATCAACCTGTGCAAGCAGTGTTGTCGGTATCTGAATGAAATCGATTCCGCGCAGTATTGTTGCAGCTGCAAAACCGGCCAGATCTCCGATGACTCCTCCGCCGAGTGCTATGATGCAGTCATTACGGGTTACCTTCATGTCAGTCAGATGCATATATACCGATTCAAGATAGTAAAGAGACTTGGTCTTTTCTCCGGATGGCAGAATGATAGTATGATTGATAATTCCTTCCGAAGTAAGGCTGTCAGCCACTCTTTTTGCATACAAAGGAGCTACATTCACATCCGTAATAATGAAGACCTTTGCATCATGATGTAATAAGTCTCTGCACTTTTCCCCGGTCTTATCCAGCAGACCGTTTTCTATCAGGATGTCATATTCATGTCCCGGTATTGGTATATTCAAAGTAATCATTTACCATCAACTTTTTCTTTTAATAGTTTTCCTTCATACAGGAGCGAATAAAGAGCGTTGCCATTGTTGTTTTCCAGAGCTTCTTTATACTTATTGAGTTCATCAATGAATGTATCCAATTCAAACAGCAGATTGTCTCTGTTTTCCAGGAACAACTGAGTCCACATCTCAGGATTGAGCCAGGCAACCCTGGTCATATCCTTGTAGCTTCCGGCTGAGAACCCTTTATGATTAAGAGCCGTCGGGCTTTTAATATATGCATTTGAAACAAGATGCGCCATCTGTGAAGTAAAAGCAATCATCTTGTCATGCTCTTCAGCTGTGGTCACTGTGATCTTTGAAAAACCTATCTGTTTGAAAAACCTGGAGACTCTGTCAAGCAATTCAATATCATCATATCTTGGAGGAACGATAACCATAGGAGCCTTATTAAACATTTCCTGACTGCTGTATTTGAAACCTGAGTATTGTGTACCTGCCATGGGATGAGCTCCCACAAAAGTAATGCCATTTTCCTCTGCAATTTTGAAACAGGCATCACACACTGTACGTTTGGTTCCACAGCAATCAAATACCATGGCTTTCTTAGAAATAATTGAGGCATTTTCCTTCATGAATTGAATTGTAGCTTCAGGATACAAGGCAATAATTATGACATCACATTCCGGAATTCTGGTTTTATCCAAGGGTCCGGTGATTGCACCGGTCATCTGAGCATAATCAAGAGTAAGCAGTTCCCTGTCGCTTCCGAGAACCTCAGTGTCAGGAAGAGCCGAGAAAGCTTTAGCCATAGATCCGCCGATCAGGCCAAGTCCCACAACACCGATTAACATCCTTTGATCACCTCTCTGATCTTTCTGATCTTAGATGCGATATCATCGAATACATCAGGAGTGATAGACTGAGGACCGTCGCTCCATGCATGCTTCGGATCATTATGTACTTCGATCATAAGACCATCTGCACCGGCAGCAACTGCGGCCAGCGCCATGGATGAAACAAGATCAGAATGTCCGGTGGCATGGCTGGGATCAACAATTACAGGAAGATGAGAAAGCTTTTTCAGTACAGGAACGGCAGACAGATCAAGAGTATTCCTTGTGTAGGTTGACTCATAGGTTCTGATACCTCTCTCACAGAGGATAACATTTTCATTGCCGTTTGCCATGATATATTCAGCACTCATAAGAAGTTCCTTCAGAGTACCTGCAAGACCTCTCTTAAGAAGGACCGGTTTATTCATCTTTCCGACTTCTTTGAGAAGATCATAATTCTGGGTATTTCTCGCACCGATCTGAATGACATCTACATCCTCAAACAAAGGAATATTACGTATATCCATCAATTCGGTCACGATAGGAAGTCCAGTCGCTGCTTTGGCAGTAAGAAGCATCTCAATACCCTTCTGTCCGTGTCCCTGGAAGTCATACGGTGAAGTTCGGGGTTTGAATGCACCGCCTCTGAGTAAATGTGCACCGCCATCTTTAACACGCTGGGCAACATATGAGATCTGTTCAGGAGTTTCAACAGAACAAGGACCGGCAATGATAGCGAAGTGACCGCCGCCGATCTTCGGACCATTTTCTCCAACCTGAATAACAGTGTCCTCAGGATGGAATGTTCGGCTGCATGCCTTGTAAGGCTCTGACACTCTTGTTGCCGATTCCACAATATCAAGGCTCTGGATCATTTCCAGGTCAACTTTGGAAGTATCACCGATAAGACCGATCACTGTCTGGTATTCACCTTTGGATATATGGACTCTTAGTTCCTGTTTTTCAAGCCAGCTGATTAACGGTTCCATTTGTTCATCTGTAGTTCCGGGTTTGATTACTGCTATCATTTTTTTATCCTCATTTCTTTCTACTAATAAAAAAAGCACCTCACTTTTTGTAATTTGTGAGGTGCTTTGGTTTAACTTATTGATTGACTGATCTTTTAGCGCAACACAAACTACTTCTGCTTTGTACCAAAGTAGAAGTAATAAAAGTAATAGTTGTTGCTAAAAGTTCTAATCATTTATCTGTTCCAAAATAATTAGTGTAAATAATAGGCATGTTTATTCCTGTTGTCAACAATTATTTTTAAAACATGGTTTATATACCGCATAATCATGCAGTATATGTCGGCGGGGAATAAAGCATTACGTAGTGCTCTAGCTCATTTTTATATAATGATGAATCCATCAGTGAAAAACCGAACTTTTCATACATGGGTACATTTGCATTAAGATTTGTCTCCAAACAGAGTCTGTAACCGTATTTATCAGCAAAGTCAATCAGTGTCCGCATCAGCTTTGTTCCATATCCCTTACGCTGAAATTCTTTTCTAGTGACAAAAATGTATATGTACCATGTTTTTTCATCCATATACATTTTTCTTTTATTTATGGCATATTTCTCAAATGAATCCTGTCTGAATGTAGCCGTATTAAATAACAGAGGTAATGAACTGATATCTATAGCCTTTATATACGAAAGCATACCGGTCTTCTCTGTTAATGGTGGTTCGACCATTATCAAGGACTTATAATTGTCTGTAGATATTCCCAGAATCTTGTTTATCCTGGCTTTAAAATCGATCTTTAACATACGGGTCAAAGTTTTTTCATCATATTTTCCATTAAAAAAATACATGAAAACGGGATAATCTCTATAACCATCAACGTTTGTGGAAATAAATTCGTCAATATTACTCTGCGATAAAAACGAGTTCTCACTAAATCCGTTTTGTATAAAAAAGCGGTTTAACATACTGATAGCATGATTGTTTGTTTCTGTACCCATTGTATTCCCCGCGATTGTTAAATTCCTGATTATTTTTTAGTCAAATGGTCTTTTTATTATAACAAAACCTAATCTATCTTCAGTAAGAGCTTACTATTCCTTATGTCTTTTTTTCCTTATTCCGCCTGGACAGGCGTCAGCATTTCGTCAGAATCAATCACTGATGTCAGCGTTCTGGAAATGAATAATATCAGCAGCAATGAGCAAACTATATTATTCCAGATGTTCCGAAAAGTAATGTGCCATGGAAACAAAACAACCTGAAATTGTTTTTGCATTCCACTGATTTGCAGTTTCTTCATCAACTTCATCGTCTTCATTCATATCAAGCATATGAAGAATATGTTCCTGTTCAGTTTTGTTAAGAGGGCAATCCAAAGCCAGACAATGCTCAGCACTCATGCAGTTTCCGTTTTCATCCATATTCGTTGAAGTAAATATCATTCGTCTTAGAGGATCATTTCCGAACATCATATGACGCACTTTATTGCAGTAACCACAGACAGCTACGGCAAACTTCTGACCCGTTGGAAGCTGCATATCTTTCCAAATCAAAGGATACTCATTAATCATTTTTATCTCTTCCGGTTATCATATCACTATTAGCAACGAGAAAAATTGTACACTTTCAAATCTCTAGGCATAAGACTTCAAATATTGAGTATTACAATTATTGTCAAAGTATAGTATTATGTTAATCATTTGGGATGAAGAGTATGAAAATAACGGATTATTATAAGATTAAAAACTGCAAGGCTGTGAGAAATCTCAGTAATGCAATCGTTAGTTTGGTTGAAGAGAGCGATGATCCTTCATCCATTACTGTTACTGAAATAACGAAAAGAGCCGGTGTATCGCGATCAACGTTCTATAATCATTTCATCGACGTTAATTCTCTAATCAATTATATTTATTTCAGTTCTATTTCCACAGCTGTTATTGGCAACAATGCAAAGAATCTGCGAGATAACAGTGCATACAAGCTGCTTTCCATCATAAAAGAGTCTCCAAATTATTACAGAAAAATCGCAAATATGAGCGGTGAGAATTCTTTTCCTAATTTCATCAGGGATGTATGGTATACATTCCACAAGGAATTCTTTATCAAACGATATGGAAAAGAAAAATATGATGAAGACATCGATATGTCAGTAAAGATATCTGCTGCAGGTATTTCATTGCTCATCACTGAATGGATTCAGGAAGACTTCCCCATTACTGTAGAAGAATATTCAAGACTGATAATTACTCACCTTCCAGAAAGAATCAAAGATATTATTATCGAACAGGCTTTGAACAACATTTAAACCCATTTGTAATCATAATAATAAACCATCGAAATGATATCGTAATTTTAATAAATAAACCAAACAGTCACTTAAAACCAATATTGCTATATATCCAGCAATTACTTTCAATCTATTATTGATAATCGAGATGATTATTATCTAAAATATATTCATCAGTAATATCATCAGCTCGCAAAGGAGATTGCGATGGATATAAATAGCCGTTCCAGAAAATTTGAACCAGAAACAGTCAGAACACTGCTTGACCAGGCTCTAGAAAGGTTTGGCGACAGAGCAACTGCTGAAGATCTTTTTCAGGCTGTTGCCCGTACCGGACATTGGACTGACGATATCATCTGGCAGACAATCATGGAAAGCATCGTCAATATTCCTGTTCTATACTACAAATACCCTATCGTTCCTGTTGAACAGCGTTTTCTTTTTGAAAGAGAAGAAGGTTATTTTGAGCGATATGATCCCAACTGGCATGGTCAGTATGATCATGGGCATCGCATCTAGCCCATGTCTGCAATCCAATTCCTGACAGTATGTCCTCTTGTTTTTCTCACCGGATCTGTTGATTCGGTTGCGGGAGGCGGCGCTTTAATTTCACTAGAATAAAAAAAACAGAGAGAAAATAAAATGGATCTAATAGTTAAAACTGAAAACCTTACCAAAGTCTATGGCCAGAAGACTGCAGTTGACTCTGTTAATATGCATATAGAACGTGGTGACATCTACGGTTTCATCGGTAAAAACGGAGCTGGAAAAACAACCACGATGAAGATGCTGCTTGGTACATCCTACCCTAACAGAGGAAGCATTGAGCTCTTCGGCAGCAGAAACCTGATTGCCGGAAGAAAAAAGATCGGTTCTCTTGTGGAATCACCTGCTCTCTACAAAAACTGCACTGCCTACGAGAACATGAAACGTATGGCAATGATATCCGGAGGCAGCAGCAAACAAATCAAGGAAATACTTGAACTTGTCGGGCTTGATAAAGTCGGCAGAAAAAAGGTCAGTGCATTCTCATTCGGCATGAAACAAAGACTGGGAATTGGACTTTCGCTTCTTGGCAATCCGGAACTTCTGATACTGGATGAACCAATCAACGGTCTTGATCCGGGTGGAATCAAGGAAATACGTGATATTATTCTTAATCTGAATAAAGAAAAACAGATTACTATTCTTGTATCAAGCCACATACTGGATGAACTGGCTAAGATCACAACCAGATACGGCATTATCAACAACGGCAGTTTAACTGAAGAAATAACAGCAAGCGAACTGGAATCACGCTGTTCCAAACGTCTTGCAATAATCACCAATGATCCTGAGACCTCTCTGACGATCATTAAAGATCGTTTCAATGGAATTCAGGCAGATATAAAAGACGGCATAGTCAATGTATATTCTCCAACTGACAGTGCCGCAATCAATCAAATATTAACGAATTCCGGTATTTTTGTATGTGAGATCACATATATACAGGACAGTTTTGAAGAATACTTTATCAGGAGGATCGGATAAATGGGTAAACTGATCGGCTTTGAATTTCGCAAGATCCTTGGAATGAAAGCTCTGTATTTCTGTTTTCTGATCGTTGCGCTGATAATTGTTTTCACCGCTAATCTCTCAAAGTCTTTGATGGGAGATTACTTCGATCCTTCCAGTATGATTCCTCTTTCCATCGTAGATACCAGCTTTACAATGATACTTGGCGTACTTTTAGCTATCTATGCATGTGATGATTATTCGAACGGAACAATCAAAAACATATACGGCCGCGGATATTCCAGATTCAGCGTTTACTTTTCAAAATATTTTGTTTCACTTTTCATCAGCATTGTCATGGCAGTACTGTGTTTTGTAATCACATATTTGTTCGGACTAATCACGACCAGGCATGTTGAATTAACTACAGAAATGTTCCAGTCTATCGGCCTGCAACTGGTT
>JAEEGG010011217.1_pt1 | contig 19619 bp, 17 predicted proteins | sample 9134161 | NCBI WGS metagenome assembly JAEEGG01 (sample SAMN16246543, study PRJNA631951) | gut metagenome | biome: gut microbiome; feature: rumen; material: CR-attached | host: Bos | place: Iran: Karaj | collected 2018-10 | reverse complement strand
TCAAATCACGTATGGACATCTGCGCAAGCAGGCACATGGCAAATTCAATTTTATCTTCCATGGACGAATTCTGAACAAACGCCGCCATATCGTTCATACTGCCACCCCTTGATTTTTTAGGTATGCTTCAACCTCATTGAGGCTTGCCGAATCACCTTGCACATGGAACTCTTCGTACATGTCCTGCATAAAGTCATAAACCTTGTACTGACGAACCAACTTCGCAACCTCCGGCATATCCTTATGCCAGGTCTTGGCGGCAAGCCGCAGAAGCCGCACCTGAATCAGGATTATTTCGTCTTTACGGTCCATAGATTTTCTCAATACAATTATACAAAAAATAACGGGGCATAGCCCCGCTATTCGAAAAAGACTTCTCAAGTAGATTGCTTCACCCCTTACGGGGTTCGCAATGACAATCCTGTCTACTGCCTACTCGTAATTCCGCTACGACACGAGCATCATCGAGAACACCATGACGAACAGCGCGACGGTTTCGCCGACGCCAAGCACCCCAAGCGACCGGACCAGCTTAACACACGCTGAAAAACGCTCTTGTAGCTGGTCCTCTCGCCATCACGACTCGCTCCCGCTGAGTCGCTTTCTGGCTCACGGTAGCGAGAGTCACCATTGTATTCGGTTCCATTGTTTTTTGTAGCTGGATTTGGGCGTTCCCCACACTACCGCGTGGGTCGGGCTATATTGCAAGGCCTCCCGTGCGCACCTGCGGCTCGCCCGCGCGGCTCTTGCAACGGCGCCACAGCGCCGCCCCAAGGGGTCACTATCCCTAACGTGGATGCAAATAGCACCATTTTGATTATTTATGCGTCACAAAGGAAATATTATCTATGACTCAGTACAACAGAATAATGCTCGGGAAAGCAGGGTGCTTTTTTGAAGACTGCCTTAAAGGCAATTATATCGGTGTTGACTTTGACATAAAAGAAGACTTATCTTCAAATTTACCAGACGATTGGAAACAATTCAACAAAAAATATGTTCCCATTTGGAAAGCGTCGCATCCTGACAAGGGTAATGTCAGTGCTGGTCTTTCATGCGGATTCCTATGGACCACATGCAAAGGACTAAAGAAAGGTGCCGTAGTCTTGTCGCCCAACGGAAACAATGAATATCATATCGGACTAATTGAAAGTGACTATTATTATGCGCCAGATGAAAATTTACCTCATAGAAGACGAGTTCATTGGCTTATTTTCTCAAAAAAAGTTATTTTCAACAGTCAAAGTAGCCTTCCAACTTGGAATGGTATTGGCAAATTTGGGGCAAATAATGTATATTACACACAAGAGAGGTCCAAATATGTCGGAAACAGCCTTTGCAGAACTCGAATCACAAGTGGAAGGACTGCCCTATACCCAACTGGAGGAACTCCAGTGGAAAATAGGTCTTCTTCTCATGGAAAAAAAGTCACAGAAAGCACACGACATTTCTGGTTTGAAGAAGTATCTCGGCAACACCGACCTGGACATCGATCTCGACGCCCTGCGAGGTAGAAATGACCCTCGTTGATACGTCCGTATGGATAGACGGTTTTCGTGGTGGCGAAAGCAAGGAAGCGCTCAAAAATCTGATTGACCACGGCAGCATCTGCATTAACGATATCATTCTTGCCGAATTGCTTCCATCTATAAGGAAACGGGGCGAAACGGAACTTGAAAACCTGCTAAACCTCCTGCCGAAAGCCCCAATGCAGATTGACTGGAACAGCCTTATCTACATGCAGACGGAGAACTTGAAGCATGGCATAAACAAGGTCGGTTTGCCCGATTTGATGATTGCTCAGAACGCCTTGCAAAACAGACTGACGCTTTTCTCATTAGATAGGCATTTTGAACTTATTGGGGATATACTTCCCCTGCAACTGTATAAATAACTTTTTTATGATGCAAAAAAGACGGGTGATTGAATATCACTCGTCTTTTTGTAATGGGAGATCCTTCGACTCCACGCCTCACACGGCGTTTCGCTCAGAATGACACTTAGTTCTACGATACCAGCATCATGGAGAAAACCATGACGAACAGCGCGACGGTTTCGCCGACGCCCAAGACCATCAGGTAATTCACGAGGCCCTTGCCAGTTTCGCCGAGGGCGTTGCAAGCGTCCGCAGCGGACTTGCCCACGTACCAGGCAGATGCCATCATGCCGATGCCACCGAAGATACCGACACCCAGGTATGCAGCCCAGTTGGCCGGAGCCGCCTGGGACTTGTTCAGGATGTACATCATCAGCAACATGCCGTAAATCGTCTGCGCAATCGGCGCGCCCACGAAGATGAGCAGCGTAAACAGCGCGTTCTTACCCTTGAGATACGCCTTCTTCCAGGCCCCGATGGCCGCCATGCCGGCAGTCCCGCAGCCCAGCGCAGAACCAACCGCGGCAAGGCCCAAGGCCGCCACCGCGCCGAGTTTCGCGAGCGTTAAAAGTTGAGCTTGATCCATACGTGTTACCTCGCTGGATTAGAGCACCATCATGGAGAACACGAGAACGAACAGGGCCACGGTTTCCACGATACCGAGCACCATCAGGTAGTTCACCATGCCCTTGCCGGTTTCACCGAGGGCGTCACAGGCCACAGCCGCGGACTTGCCCTGGTACCAGGCAGAAGCCATCATGCCAAGCCCACCGAAGATACCGGCACCGAGGCAGCCGCCCCAGTTGGTAAAGCCGGATTCAGCAGCCTTGCTCAGGATGAAGTTCATGAGCAACATGCCGTAAATCGTCTGGGAAATCGGGGCACCCACGAACACCAGCAAGGTGAAGAGGGCCGACTTGCCCTGGGCATAAGCCTTCTTCCACATGGTGATGGCGGACATACCAGCCGTTCCGCAACCAAGGGCGGAGCCCATAGCCGCAATGCCAAGCGCAGCTGCAGCACCCATTTTAGCGAGAGTAACCATTGTATTCGGTTCCATTGTTTTTTCCTCATTAAGTAGCGGGAATCATCCCTTGGTTTAATTTTTCTGCTTGGCGAAGGGGGCGAAGGCGAATCCGCTCCATTCCTGGCCAAGTCCATTTGAAAATTCGAGAGTGTTAAGACGTACGGCGTGGACGGCAACGCCCATGACCGCAAGCGCGATGTTCAGGCCATGCACGAAGAGCAGCAGGAAGGCTGCACCGGCGATACCGACAGCGGAGCCAAACAGCGGCGAAAGCATGTCGTTGAACGCTTCGGCAATGGCCGCGCCGGACATGCCCACAGCGAACAGACGGATGTAACTGATCACGTCGGTAAAGCTGTTCACCACGTCGAGCACGAGCATCGGGATGCTGATGAAGTCCTGCTTGAGCCTCTTGGGCGGCACCGTAAAGAGCACCAGGAGTACCGCTTCCACGATGAACATCGGGATAACGAACTTCGGCATGTCGATACCGAGCACCATCTGGCACGCCAGGAAGAACATCACCCAGCAGCCGATAAGCCAGCCCACCTGCGCCATGAACGTGGAGTCCTTGCGCTTGATACGCACGCAGACGTTCCACACGTGAGCGATGCTCAGGTGGACCACGGCGATGCAGAAGCAGAACAGCTGGATATGCTGCATCTGGGAGGCACCCGCCGCCTTCGGCACGAAGCTTTCGGGCAGAATCGTGATCGACTGGGCGAAGGCCTTGTAGGCTTCGAACTTCGCCGGGTCAGTCGGGGCGCTGGTGCGGATCCAGAGCATCGCGTTCTTCAGCGGTTCAGGCAACCAGCCGTAGTTGGTGATGTCCAGGTAATACGTCTTCTTTATTTGGGCGTTCCCCACACTATCGTGTGGGTCGGGCTATATTCTGGGGGCAATCGGCTTCGCTTACGCTTGCCGCTCACCTCCCAGAACCAAGCCCCGCTGCGCGGGTCTTGTCCCCAAGGGGTCACTATCCCTAACGCGAATGCAACAGTCAACAGCATATTTAAAGAAATGATATGGAAAACTTACCAAATGCATTGACAATATGTTAAAATATTGCTACCTTGACGCATCTTTGAAAACAACAAGAGGAAAACTTGAAACAGTTACATTCTTATATTTTTGCCATTCTTTGTCTATTAGGGCTAGATAGCGCTTTCGCCCTCGATTTCCCGTATTCCGAGTGGAATCTTGCAAATTATAATGGAGCCTACGCAACTTTCAATAACGGATTTGTCTCTGTAGCCAATGGTGGCTCTGATTACTGGCATGTTCAACTGACCCGCAGCAATATTGAATTACAGGCTGGTAAGACATACGAAGTCAAGTTTTACCTACAGGGTGTTAGTGCTCGCCGCTATGTAGAAGTTCGCATCGGGCGTGACGGCTTCCCTTATGATGCTTTCGCCGAATTCGGTGAAGTTGCGGCGACCGTAAATGGACGAACTGTAACAAAGACTTTCACGATGCAGTCGGGCAATGTCAGCAACGCCCGATTTGAATTCAATCTTGGTAAAAATTCCGGGACGGTTTATCTTTCTGATGTCAGTCTGAATTGCCTTGACTGCGGTTCGAACCAAAATATAGGCGGAAACAATTCTTATGCAACATTGGCAGGCGATTGGGGATACGTTGTCGTTGCCGATATGGTCGATTTCCGTGATAATTCCATGTCTTTGGGCGATGTATTCGGTCAAAATCTTGAACTTGGTGTGGATTCCAGGATTTACGGTAATGTCGATGCTTCGGGCCGTTGCTTCTTGCGTGAACGTGCGAACATCAGTGGTGATTTGCATTATATCAATCAGTGTGAGGAACAAAACGGTGTCGTAGCCAAGACAAAGAGTGCGGCAACTCTATCAAAGCCTGTTGTCGGAATTCCGAATATAGTTGCAGGGATAACTCCAATTTCTGTTGGACTTGACCAGAATGTTACGGTATCGCCGAGTAATTACGGAGCGTTCTATGCCAATGCAAGATCCAAGGTCCATTTGTCATCGGGTTCTTATACATTTCAAAATATCTTTACGGAACCTGATGCCGAGTTTGCATTTGACTTGACTTCCGGCCCGATTACAATTAATGTCTTGGGAAATGTCCGCTTTGGCGACCGCAATACATTCTCCATTACGGGCGGGAACCCCAGTGAAATCTTGTGGAATGTCGCCGGTGAGAATGTCGATATGGGAACGGACGGTTTGTATTTTGGAAAGTTTGTCGCTCCGTCCGCATTCGTTCGCATTCCGTCGCGATCGCACCTTGTCGGAGCCGTGTATGCCAACAAATTCCAGATAGAGCCGCAATCTACGGTTTCTCAGGAACCCCGAGCGTCCGAAATCTCCCACAGCGAGGAACATTTCGGACCGTTCTTTGAGCCTGGAGTGTTCCGCTATGTTTCACAGTTGCCGCTTTCCGCGTCTGCTATCGAAATGTTTGTCTATGCGAATAACGCCCAATTCAAGGTGAACGGCGAAACATCGACAACGGTCGAACTTCCGTCTTCTAATGTAACCGCAAACATCTCGCTTACCAGGAACATGATTTCGGGTTTCCCCGCCGAAGCGTTCAGTAGCAGTTATGTATTCAACTTTACCAAGAGTGCAAACTACCGTATCTACTGGAATCCGCAAACCCAGTGCAAGCAGGGCTGTGACGGCACAACCGCAGCGACTGCCGTGGGCGACTTTGCGACCGTTCTCGAAACAGCCAAGGCGACAGGTCGCGAAATCAACATGGCGGGTGGCGTTTGGAATGTGACCGACAACTTTACTGACGGAGTAGTTCCCTGGAAAGTCGGTTTTGAACTGAAAGGCAATACGGAAAATCTTTGGGACCTGACCTCCGAAAACGATCTTCCGCTAATCAATCTTGGTAATGTAGCACACATAGAGATTGAAGGCCGCTCGCCTCGTTCATTTACGGGATTGCGTATCGCAAATGGCTTTAACGCAGGGAATGGCGGAGCAATTGGTACTGCCAATCAAAAAATTAACTTAAAAAATGTACTTATTTCATCGTCAAATGCTGGTGGCAATGGCGGCGCAATCTACTCATCTGATACTATGAATTTGGAAAATTGTTATTTCGGAATTAATTTGGCATATAAATCTGGTGGTGCTCTATATGCGAAAAATGCTTATGTGAAAAACGGTGTTTTTGAAAAAAATGAATCAAAAGAACATGGTGGAGCTATTTATGTTTCTGCAGAAATGCTTGCACAAAATGTTATATTTAGCCAGAATAAATCTGTTGGAAACGGTGGCGCAATATTAGTTGATGGTAATATTCAGATGACAAATGCGACTGTTTTCGGTAATTTGGCATCGGAATATTCGGCAATAACAAGTCGTTCAGGAATAGTTTATAATTCAATTATATGGGGAAATAAAAATAATTCCTGCTCTGAACAAAGCTGTTTAAGCGTTTTGTCTACATCACTAAGTGTACATCATTCTGTTACTCAGGTTTCTTTTCCAGGCGTTGGCAACACAACAGAAAATCCTCTTTTTATTGATGAATCAAATCCTGCTGGTGTAAATCGATTTTTTTCATTTGATGCGGGTTTGACCTTACAAAAAGGTTCTCCAGCCATTGCGGTTGGTTATAAAGACGTTTTTGTTTTAAACAAAGATATTTTAAACACAGAGCGAAATGAATCTGTTGATTTGGGAGCGTATTCATGGTATGAAATTGATGAAGATTTTGAATACGGTGTCTTTTTTAATGAACAATTTAAAAAAACAGCAATATCAAGGTTCGTTTTTGAAGCTTTACCAAATTGGGACTTTATCAATTTTGTCGCACACGGGAAATATGGTCGAGTCATAAAAAAACTTATAAAAAAACATAAAAAAACGAAAATTGACAAGGGTGTGGTCCAATTCACTTTACTTGATGAAAATTTTAACCCATATGAAAATGTGCCTAGTGTAAATGTTACTTTTTTCCGTAACGGAGAAGAAAACGGCAAATATGTTTTTCAATCAATTATTAAAAATCCAACTAGTGTGGATTATGACCCTGAAAAACATGGACGCCTAATAATATTCTCGTCTGATTTAGATAAAATAGGGATTCATCATGATGTTATTGTTATACCTGTTTTAAAACCAACAGATCAATTTGAGTATAAGGTAATTGAATGGTAAATAAGTTATACATAATATTCTTTCTAAATTTGTATCTTGTCGGTTGCTATTATGATCCAACAACACCATATCGGAGCAATAACTTAACAACTCAGTTTCTTCCTGCAACAACAATTTATCAGTGGACTTCCGATATAAACTTTCGTCCTCATGATAGTCATCAGTGGGGATTTGACAGACATACTGAACCGGAAAATGATGAAGATAAAGTTGTTCACTTCTCGATTGCGTCAAGTGAAAATGGGTTTGTGAATATCCATCGAAATTATGATATTGACGCTGGGTATACATATTATATATGCAATTCTGGTGATATAACGCAAAATGTATATGTTATAGACGATTCTCATTCGGAAAATGAGTATGAAAAAGATTTTGAATATCAGGTTCCTTCGTCGTTTGAAAATTCAATAAATCAAATCGGTTTGTGTCGTGAATACGGCGGAAATCAACAACTTGTTAAGTTGTTGGACATCCATACATACGGAAGAAAAGATTTTAATGTGACAGTATTGCAAGTGGGTTATGATGATTTTGTTGAAAAAACGAAATACTTGAATCAAGGGAAAACTTTTTGGACTGCTGATTTTGCAAGAGTGCTAAATCAAGCTGTTGTAAATGTACGATATCAATTTAAAACAATTAAGCTTTCTGATAATGTTTCCAAAGAGGAAAGTGATGAATATTATGCAGATGTTGATGGGTCATTTTTGTCTGTAAAAGTAGATGACACGAATAGTTCATGTTATCAAGAAACAATGGATGATATCGATGTGTTAAAAGAAAAACTTGTAAATATTTTTTCTGGGAACGAAATGTCTGATTATGATAAAAGGGTAATAATGGGTTTTGGTATCCCGACAAGAAAGTTTTGGACATTTAGAGAAAATTTTGGGGGTGGAATAGAACCATGTACAGAGGGTATTTCTACAAATGATCAACCGCAACCTAATACCGTATATGATTTAGGTATGATTTATTCAACAGATGACGATTGTGCAGTTTATGCTGACTATAAATTAAAATGGCATTATGGTGCAGACTGGGATGTTAGCGATGATGGTGGACGATCTTGGAGGAGTATTAAGAACCTGAGTTCTGTAGAAGATATTATTGATCCTCGTTGTAATGTTCTTCTAGAAGAAAAACATCAATTGACATTTTCCAAAGGTACATCTAATCAATATTTTAATGCCCACATTTCATCTACATCTAGGGCAGAAACAAAATATCTTACCTTAAATGGAATGGGAAATTATATAGGAGCTGTATCCCTTAATCCCTACACTGAAGAAAATTATCGATTCGTTCTGCATGAACTTGGACATTTGCTAGGTTTGGAGGATGTGGAAGATTTGTCTAATCTAGGCCTAAAAAATAAAGAGTCCTCTGAAGGTAATCTGATGTTTAAATTTGATCAGAATGGAGTAAAATTAAGAAATAGGCCTATGTTAAGTAAAGATGGAACCCATTACGAAAAGCAATGGGATTGCTTGCATCGTTTATCCGAGTCAGACTGTGCAGATTCTAGGCAATGGGAGATCGATCAATGAAGAATGTAATTATCAGCTTTTTTATTTTTCTTGTCGCTGCAAACAATGCCTTTGCTACAGAAAACAATGCCGTTTTCGACGCAAAGGGGCGAAAAGTTTCTAATTCAACACTTTCTCTTGATTTAAATAAACAGGGTGTCTTTGACTGGAATGTTTATTTTGTTATAAAAAAAAGACCGTCGAATCATGAAACCAGAAATTTTTCTGTTGTTCAGCAATCGCTTTTGCAGAATCGAACAAGATGGTTTGAAGTAAATAAAAACGAATATGTAAAAATATGTCCATTGAATTTTACTGAAAAAGGAACTTGGCTTTTATCGTTTCAAGCGGAGTTAGACTCTTTAAATTGCCTTTGCTTGTTTACAGATGACTTCACTAGAAGTGTTGCTGCTCTTTATATTCCAGATACGTCAAAGAAAAATTTGATTGACACAAACTGGATCCTTATAAATCAAAAAATTGTCAACCTTTCCAAAGGTTCCCATCGTGTGTTCTATGGGAAAAAGATACCTAGTAGGGAAAAGAGAAATCCTGAATCGGGGTTCAGAAATGTTTCGTTGTCGCAAGATTTAATTGTAGATGCGACAGAATTTAGTATAGGGGAGGCAGAGTGGTTGGAACGAAAAAAATATAATAGTATTGAACATACCGGAAACAAAAACCAACCCTTTGAAACTACGAATATCTATCGCTATGCAAATACACGTAGTATTCGAGATGGACTAGATTCGGTTTACAAAATTTTGCCTATTGAACAGTGGCGCAAGACATCTTTGCCATTCATTGAAAAAAGATTGAATGATGTTGTTGTAATCGATACGTCCGCTAATGGTTATAGAATCCCCTTTTATGAAGAATGGGGTGCCCTACAGCAAGCAGGCTCCCAAGATGACTTCTTCTGGGGAAATGATAATCTTTTAAGCGGAGTAGTTACTAAATACGAACAGATATTTGGCGATAGTTCTCGTTCATTTTGTAACGCATCAGGTGAAAAAGATCCTAATCCATTCGGGCTATACGATGTATATGGAAATGCCTTGGAATATGTCTTGATAAAGAATGATGCTAGTAAAAATTATAGTCATGCATTGGAATGTCGTGTAAGCCAAGAATACGACCAAAGTCCCGCTTGTCAGTTGTTTTTTAAAATGGTGAAAGTTGAAGAAAGTAAAAAGAAAAAAATCTGTGAGGGGACTTTTAATGAAGATGGAACATTAATAGAACGTTGTTCGCCTTACAAACAAAAAAAATATGCCAAAGGTTTTCGTTTAGTACGGAAACTGAAATAGAAGTCAATATCCTAAATTTGAGGATCATGTTGGCGTGCACGCCGAACTCGGCGGAGAGTTCACCGAGGGTCTTGTCTTCCTTGATGGCGGCCAGGGCGACCTTCGCCTTGAACGCGTCGTCCAGCACCCCCTCGCAACACAGGGCACGGCCTATTCGGCCACGCCCTGTAAAACAAAAAACTCCTGCCTGATTTTTATCAGGCAGGAGCAATGTTATTCATGTTATGTCGTTTACAGCTATGCGGCATTTTCCTCTTCCTTCGTTTCGGTGGGGAAATCTACCACGGTCGTCTCGGGAGACTCGGTCGTATTCTTCCCTTTTCCCTTGCGAAGTTTCAGGTGCACCTTCTTCTGGTCGATGTGGCTGTTCACGGCGTTGATGAACTGGATGCAGCCTTCGTCCTTGTCGAGGGTGGCCTTGCCGATAGCAAGCGTCGTCACGATTCCGAATCCTTCGAGGCAGCGTTCGCGATACACCTTGTTGGCGTCGGCCACCTTCGAAGCGATTTCCTTGTTGCGGTTCTGCACCGCCGTCAGGTATTCGTTGTGCTTGCTTTCGAGGTTTTCGAGCCAGGGCTTGAATCCGCAGGCGCTCAACTTGTCATCACCAATTTCCTTGAGGGTATTGATGAGGTTCGTGAAAGTACCCGTGGACTGGTCCTGATTCAGCCTCGTGGGGTCGGCGTTCTCGGCAAAGATCTTGCGGAGACGTTCTCCCGTGGCAACCACGCCGCTGTCGGCAAGCGACTTGAGGCTCTTCGCAAAGTTCCTGCAAGAGGAGTAGGCGGCATTGCGTTCGGAATCAAGGCGGCTGACGGCCCTTGCGGCAGATTCGTCGACAGACACTTCAATGAGGTTAGCGTATTCGGTTACAGAGGTGCGGTAGGCTTCGATGGACTTGCGAATCTCTTCGCTGGTGATGCTTGCAGTCTGCTCAACGAAGTACTTGTGGAGTCCCAGGAATTCTTCGTTGCGGAGTGTTCTGTAGTTGAGAGCGTGAATCTTCATCATGATTCTATCCTCGTTCTTGAAGGTTGTCGGTTTTTGTCTCAGGAACTCTTGCGTTCCCTTGTCTTCAAAGATACCGCCAAAATTTCAAAAGCGTATCACCCCAAATGCCCGTTTCCGACGAAAAAACAAAAATTAAGGACAAAGTGTAATTGAGTACAAACTAACTAAAAACTTTGTCTGGGTTGCATTATTTTTTGTAAAAGTTGTGTCACGGCGATGTGTAGATTCTACATGAGCACGTAATTTTTTACCAGTTCCTCATCTGGCTCAAGAATTCTTCCTTGGTGTATGCGCCCTCTTCGCTCCGGTCCTTATACACTAGGCAATAGCGATATTCGTTTCCGGCTTTTGACGCCCAGAGGTTCCCGAGTTCAATTTTTCTCGCGGCATCCAAGTGGTCGCCCTTGGTTTCCAGCAGGACTATTTTACCTTTTTTCGTCTTGATGATGAAATCAGGATAGTGGTTGATGAACCCGTTGATGCAGAAATCCGAGCGTTCCTTGTTGCGGGTCCAGAATTCCACATTTTCCAAATTGGCGATATCGTTCACGACTTCGGCTTCGAATTCATTGAAACCTTCTTCCGGTTCGTATAGGCTCTTGGCAATGCTCTTGCCTTTCGCAGAATATGGCTTCTGCTTTTTGAACATATAGGAGGGCTTCAAGATAATCTTGTCCGAATCTAGTTCACGGCGGAACTCGTCACGCACATAGGTATCGGCATGATTTTGGATGGCTGCCTTGATTTTTGCGGCGTATGGGGCGGAGTTATTCAGCATGTGGTTGAATGCTGTATCATTGAACGATTCCAGGACTCGCTCAATGTATATCTTGATTTCCTGGTCGGGAATGGGGTACATTTTCCCGACAAGTCCCACTAACAATTCGGCGCATTTTTTGCGTTTGCTTTCGACATCCTTGATACTTAAAATCCATTGTGCGAGACTTGTTTGAACATCCTTCCCCACTTTGCAGAAGGTCGGCGTGTTGTCCTTGGAACTTTCGTCCAAATCGACCTTGTATATTTCCGCATCGACGTTGTCGAAGTTGATGGATGTATCGCAGGTGCGAAGCGGGAATTTTTTCAGGAGCATGTCCTTTTCAAATTCCATTTCACAGAGACCGAACAAGTCGTTTTCAATGCCATCCATGTTCATGAAGAATTTAGGCAGGCAAATTCCACTTGCACTTTCGATGAAGTTTTCCTTGATGTGGGCGTTTTTCACTTGCTTCTCCAAATCTGCAGGTGTCGGGGCGACTCCAGAAGATTTACTCTCCTGGATTTGCTTTTCCATCGTTTCGTTTTCTTGCCTTGCCAAGCGTTCTATGTCTTGCACGGCAGGGCTTGCAGGACAAACACTTGCCCCAGGATTCCAGCTTGTTGCTGTCGGCATGATTCCACCAAAGCCATTTGCCGAAGGCTCTTGCATTTCCGGTGAAATCGGCGTCAACAAATCGACTGGTGGCGGTGCGACAGGGGCCTCACTAGGCAAATCGTTGACCACCTGCGTATCCGCAATTCTGTAGTCCTTGCTGCTGAAGCCAGCGCGATTCAACCCATCCACCACATTCTGCACGGTATCCAAGAACTTGTTCGATGCGGTAAGCACATAACTCATGTTCAACATCGGGTTCGGATTTTTACGGGTACAAGGCAACCGCAGCACTCTTCCGAGTATCTGTTCCACATCTACAGCGGAATTCTTGTCAGCAAGCGATGCAAGGATATACGCATAAGGGCAGTCCCAGCCTTCTTTCAGAGCGTTCACCGTAATGATGTAACGGACTTCGCAATCCGACGACATCAAGTCTATTCCCGATAGTTCGTTCCTGTCGGCAGTCTTGATCTTTATCTCGTCTTCCTTGATACCCTTTTCAAGAAGCATTGCCTTGATTTTATCGAAAGTGGCGTTGTCTTCTTTTGTCTTGGGTTCCGCCTGGAATAGGATGATGGGGCGAATGGGCACTCCGCCCTGATTTTGTGCATCAAAAGCGGCGCGTTCCAAGCGGGCGCGAAGTTCCAGAGCCGAATTTACGACTTCATCCTTGCTCTGGTGATTATAGACAATCACGGGCAACTTGACCATGCTTTCTTTCTTGAGTTCAAAGGCGCTGGTAAAGCTCACGATATTGCTGTTCTTTCGTGGAGTCGCCGTCAAGTCCAGAATAAAACTCGGGTTCAACTGCTTGAGCATATCGACACTCAGTTCGCTTTCCGCGTTATGGCTTTCATCTACAACGATTACGGGATTAAGTTGCTTAAAAACCGACATCAAGGATACTTCTTCATCAGCAGATTCCGCAAAAGACAACAGATTGCCGTTTTCCTTGTAGGCATTGCGATTGTCTTTGTTGCGGCTCCGCAGGCTATCGAAACTGAGAATGCAAAATGACAAGTTTTCCTTTACGGACGAAGCGTTGAATCCCGCACCCTGTAAAAGAGCAGTCTTGTCATAGACTTCCACGCGATTCCCGAAATCCGCATTCAACTGTTCGCGATATGGATGTTCCGGGTTCGAAAAATTGCGAATGGTCTGTTCAAGGATAGAATTTGACGGAACAAGCCACACCACCGTTTTTGCGTGATCTTGCGGAAATATCGAGAAAATCGGTCGGAGCGCATTGGCGGCAATGAATGTTTTTCCGCCAGCGGTCGGGACCTTCAGGCACACATGAGGAACACCTGCAACATTGTTCTTGTAGGGTTCCACGATTTCGCCGGGGAACGGAGTGAGCGGAGTCCGCGGATGCAGCCGCCAGAATTCATTGAAACTCTCCGAAATGTTCCTTGTCTTTTGGAGAATTTCCAGATAGCGGGTCAAATCTTCGATGATGTCTTTCTGGTATTGCTTGAGAATCATTAGAACCTCCGGATATCACGCGGGATTTTTTTGAAGGTGATGTCGTGGTCAAAAAGGAATTTCTGCGGCATGATGCAGTTGTCCGCATAGATGACATAGCGGTCGGCCTTCTCCGAAATTGACGCAAGAAAAGTCGCATCAAGCGTCGTTGTTTCGTCCTTGTTGTAAAGGAAATAGTAGGCGACGCCTTCGAAGTTCCCTAGATGAGCCGGATGCCCATTGTTGCTTAGCGGCAAAGCGTGGTTTGTTTCGGTGTAATAGAGGTATTCGCGGATGGTCTGCTCCGGAACATTTTCATTGATAAAGCCATCCTTCAAAAGTTCTGGGCCAAGTTCGTAATAAGAGAATGAGCCTCCGGTGCCTTCAACGGCATTCTTGCCTTCGCCATAGCCATTGATGACTCGACGGACGCGTTCGGCGGTGATTGTTTCAGCGTAATCTTCCATTTCGACAAGGATAAACTTGCGGTTGCCGCCATCTTGCTTGTTCAAGTTCAGCACAGCATGGGCCGTGGTGCCGGAACCAGCGAAGGAATCGAGGATGATGGAGGATTTGTCACAAAGAAAATTGATAATGTACTCTATCAATGAAGGAACTTTAGGATAATCAAAAACTTTATCTCCAAATATTGCTTGTAATATTTTACCGCCCTCCTCCGTTGTTCCTACAAAATCTTCGTCATCAATTAAATTTCGTGGAACTTCTGGATTGTATTCTGTTCTATCATAACGTGGGGCAAATGATTTACCCTTAAAAATTATTCTAGTATTTTTTGCTAATTCGCTATCTAACATTTCCTGAGTCCATATAAATTTTCCTTCTAGCTCTATATCCTGTAAAAAACGCCCATTGCGAAAATCAACATCCTTTTTCAGTCTAACCACATTAACCTTTGTTCCATAATTCCCAGCGGCAAATGAGCAATCTTCCTTTAACGTACTTTCAACTTTATCTCGTGGAAACAATAATATTTTGTATTGATTATTACTTTTCAACAATGGGTTGTCAGCTTCATTTGTCTTCAGTAATCCCCGGAATCGAGTTAAATTTGATTTTCGTTTTGCATAACAATAAATATATTCCACACATTTTTTTGATGTATGAGATAAATTAGAGGGAGTATAAGTTTTTCTCCACGCAAAAATTTCTACAAAATTCCCAGCCCCAAATATCTCGTCACAAACCAACTTCAGATTAGCCTGCTCGTTGTCGTCGATGCTAATAAAAATCGCCCCGTCGTTGCTCAACAATTTCTGCAACAACTTAAGGCGCGGGTACATCATGCAAAGCCACTTGTCGTGACGGGTCAAGTCCTCGGATTCCTTCCCTACCACTTGCCCTAACCACTTCTTGATTTTCGGACTGTTCACATTGTCGTTATAGACCCAGTTCTCATTTCCGGTATTGTACGGCGGATCGATGTAGATGCACTTGACGCGGCCTTCGTATTCAGGGAGCAGAGATTTGAGCGCTTCCAGGTTATCGCCGTGGATAATCTTGTTGCCCGGCTCGCCATCGCCAAAATCGTATTTCTTTTCCAGAACCCGATAAGGGACATCCAGGTGGTGATTCAAAACAGCGTCTTTGCCAATCCAGGTCAGCGAGGGCATGGGGGCCTCATGTACAAAAAGGTTAAAGGTTCAGTTCTAACCCTTACCCTCTTGCAAGTGGATTCTTTCGCGCCTCGCGCTCCTGAATAATGGGAGAATATAAAAAAGGCGTGGAGTCATCCGACTTGCATCACTGAGGCTCCGCTAAAAGCCCTGCATACTACAAGCACGAACGACCCACGCCCCATAGGGACGTGAGTGTTCGCCTTATTCTCGTATGCATTTGAAATTTAGCGGATTTCAGTGATGAGAATAAGAGCAACAACTCTAAAAACTGGTAGCCCGTTACCCGACCGGCACACAACCGCCGATGCAGCTAAAAAGCCATGCCGTGAATATAGTTTTTTATGGAACTGTGCAAGGCTACTTGGCTGGAAAAGCACTTACTTTGCGTATAAAAAGGGGGGGATATCAATAATACGAGGGATGTTTTTTCTCAAATTCTCTGGCGGTTGCCCTTGGATTTTCAGCGGTTCGCACTAGAACAAGGCCTTAGCAGCCTCTTTAAGGCCATCGCCAGTCTGCGTTCCACCTCTCCTCCAGAGGCAAGTCCAAGACGCAACGAAAATTCCCTTGCAACATAGTCAGCATAGCGCTCGTTAGAAATTTCACTAAAGTTGCAGCGTTCCAGTTCTTCACGAGGTGCTTCCAGCGAATTTAGGGAATCCGGCTTGGCCAAATAGTAGGCCTGTCTGAACAAGTCTCTATAAGAATTTTTGACTGATTCTTGAGAGGATTGCGAAAAACGTGACAGCCATCTTTCGGCCAGTTTGTCGAAAGTTTTTTCAAGAAAATCTTCTAAGGATTCACAGGTTTTCCCTTCAAAACAATAAAGTATTCTTTTTTCAGGGATTAAAAATTCGCTAAGCCCATTTCTTAGGCCTCGATACGTAACCCAATGTTCTACAAGATTTCCAACTACATCGTAAAGAAATGCGTGACCATTTTTACATTCGCACATTCCATCATAGTTCCCATACTCATCATATATTTCATATTCTCCATCTATGGGCATGCCGCGCCTGTAATTCAACCTAAATGCAACAGTTCCATTTTCATGATACTCTATTTGCACTCCATCCGGCATTCCCCTATCCATTTCCATTTCGCGGAGAATATTGCCGTTTTCATAATAATTGACAGCCTTCGAACCACAGTATTCATCATCGACAAACAATGAGAGATATTGGTCTAGGTTATTTCGACCAAATATTTTTGTAAAGCCATCCCGCTTTCCCTTGTTATACCTTTCTTCCGCATACAATTTTCCCTCTCGATAAACATGCCGAATACCGTCAACCTTATGGTCATAGATAGGAACGTCTTCTACAATCAAGCCTTTCTTGTCATATCTGCGTACAATTCCGTTTACTATACCAAGATGAAACGGAGCTTCAAATGCTAAAAAGCCCTCCCTAGCATACATTTTCACAAGCCCTTCGACGCATCCATTTTTTATGGGAAGCTTTCTATACACGGAGCCATCGTCATAATAATCCGTTTGTACGCCCGAGGGTTCGCCATGTTCGAAAAAGAGTTCGCTCTTGACATTCCCGTTAGCATAAAAAGAGGCACTTCGACCTTCACGCACGTCGTCTTTGTAATTCTGTTCGGCAACAAGAATTCCGTTTTCATCATACTGCCGGCAAGGGCCATTTTTCTTGCCGCCGGAATATCTTGTTTCTTCCTTCAATTTCCCGGATTCGTAATAAGCTCTCTTTATTTCGTCAAGCATAATCTAATTATAAAAAAACAGGATTTATATACAATATTTCTCCCACAGCAAGGGAGCATCGACGCGGATTACTTTCATTTCATTCCTAAATATTCCCTTGTAGGAATATGCCATTCGGCATCGCCCCACTTACGAATCCTAATCTGCTCACGGATAGGCTCGTTGAACTTATCTTCGGAACAAGTACCAATCGTATCAAGACATAAAGAACTGTTTTCGTTCTTTGCTATGCCGTTGCCCTTGGCAAGCCATTCCATAAGTTCTATGTTGGTTATTTCGCTCATTTTACTTTCCCTTTATCTAATTTGTGAATACCATCATTTTCACGTCTAATAGCCTCATAGTCGCTATTGTTTCGGTTTTCAACATATCGCATTATTCCTATATTATAGGCAGCACAGATATACTTTCTAACATCTTGATATGTAGCATTATCCCCAAGTTTCTGTAATTCTCGGAAACACTCTTTTGAAAATGCAGTAATAGCCTTTACATAGCCATTATCAGCATTTTTCTTATATTTCTCAAATAGGGTAATCAATCGTTCTCTTTGCGGTGTCATTTTTAAACTTCCCACTGTAATATACTGATTAAAAATATAAAACGAGGTCCAATTTAATCATTTTCATATTCTAGCATTTAAAAATTTGGCTCGCCATACATATCATTCAATTTTTTCACTTTATTTGCATTTACAACAAGATATCGTTCGCATTTAACATTTTTACTCCCGCGAGAAGCAAGGACTGCCTTATAAGACGGATAATCATCACTCTTGCTTTGATTATTCTTGAAATGGAGGGGCCTCATATTTTCCGCATCGTCGCCGCCACCCAATGCCTGCGGATAGATGTGATCCACCACCCACCCGAAGTCACTGTCCAAATTACCATACTGGTCGCGAGCAATCCACGCCCCGCAAGCATCCTTTCGGAATTTTGTGGGATCATAGTCAGGAACGATTCTGCCCTTTTGCCAAACTTTCTCGAAACTTTCTTCACTCATAAACTGACTTTTTTGCTTTACACGCGCCTCACTCCAAACATTCATTGAGCAATCATCTACGACAATACCGTTAAGTTCATCCTCTCGTAACTCAAGCATTCCATCAAGCGGGAAATCAAAATGCACCTTTGCCCAATCGGTCACCATCGGTGATTTTGTCGCTACAAACAGTTGCACATTTTCAAGGGAACCACGCAAGGCAGAAATTGCAGCAAAGATTGATTCAAGAATAGATCCATGCCAATCAGGGTGCAGGTTCGCTTCAACATCGTCCATCAAGAATGTCATTCTCGAATCATACGACATTCCCGCCACATTACATGCACGACAATGTTCAGAGTATACCCAAGTAAGGCAATAAGCCAAAGTCAAAATGCGGCGGATTCCCGAAGAAGTATGGAGTACAGGAACATTTCCGTAAGGCAACTCCACTGTCGGAATATCTCGAACATCATCAAGCGATATCCGTGTTGGCAAAGACAATCTTATTTTGAAATTTGATGGAGAAAGAGCCTCAAGAATCTTTTCGAACATGGCAAGTTCTTCACTTCTGCGATTCTGCCATTTGAGGACATCTGAAACAAGACCCTCGCATACAAACTTGCCGGATTTTTCCCGTCCATTCCAAATTTCATGCAAAGAAAGGGCTAGTGAATTTCCCTGTACAGAATCCGCAACGCAGAGGCCGCCATCCGCCCTTGCATAAAAGACTAATCCTGTATTGTCAAATTTGTCCGACGACCAGGTCCATTCCTGTTCACAACGGTCAAATGAAGCCGAGTAATCCACATGGTCACCAGACGAATCCGACCCAATGCATTCAATTCTGGCTTTTTTGATAGACGTAACGGGTTCGATGGGCCATCGATGCGTCAAGGCAAACCACACGGAATCCAACAAAAAGGACTTACCTGTTCCGTTTGTTCCGCAGAGAATATTCAGACGCGGAGCGAACTCCATCGACAAATGCCTAAACACACCCAGATTTTCAATTACGATTTTTCTCAACATTTTCCGTCCAGATTAAAAAGCAAAGAATCCCTACAACAGTCCATTCCTCGAAAATTCTCTATTTTAAGCGTCTTTACAATCATCGTTTCAACTTTGGTACAGCCACATATTTTTCCTTAAAATATCTTTCCCACATCTCTATTATGTCCGGCCCCCTTACGCATTTTTCTCCATATCGTCTTTTACATTCAACACGCACCGTAGAGTTCCGATTAATTTTCTCAAAATCGCTGATAAACCGAACCCATAATGGATAATACTCTTCCAACAAAGCGTTTCGTTCAAACAGGTTTTCTGTACGCTGTATAATCTTTGAACGGTAAGCAAGCGCTTCCTTTCGATCAAAATAATCCTTCAAATATTTTTCAAACCCAGTCAGAATATACCTCTTTTTACCATTGAATATACCTTTTTTCGCTATTCCTCGCAAGAGGACCAACATACAAGCCTAGCTCTCCTTGCCTACTATTGCCATAACGCTCGCC